>Ga0208788_1000150_pt1 | contig 36123 bp, 32 predicted proteins | sample Wag4_2014_7_11_3_FD_187363 | JGI IMG/M metagenome (GOLD analysis project Ga0208788, IMG submission 187363) | Fresh water mixed with fracking chemicals microbial communities from Ohio, USA - Utica-2 Time Series FC 2014_7_11 (SPAdes) (version 2) ...
GCTGGTACGTGATGGTGAGCGCATCGCTGAATACCGTTTACGGACGTCGGAATACGGTCTCGACCTCGGGCGCGAGCTATCGAACTGGGGTGAGGTGCGCGTCGGTGTGCGTCAGGCGACCGGACGCGCTCGACTGCGGCTGGGTGATCCCTCATTGGCGACGAGCGATCCTTTCGACGTGCGCGAATACTTTGGTCGATTTTCGATCGATACGCTCGATGATCGAAACTTTCCGAGGCGCGGTCAGTATCTCGTCACCGAGTGGCGCGGTGAGCGCACGGGGCTAGGCTCCGATCGCAACGCCGATATCGTGACACTCGACTGGTTGTCGGCACGCTCGAGTGGTCGAGATACCGTGGCTCTGTGGACATCGCTCGGGACGCAGATCGACTCCGCGGCGGATAACGTTCGCACCTTGTTCCCGCTCGGCGGCTTTCTAAACTTGTCGGGTATCGCGCCAGAGACGCTGTCCGGTCGTCATTTCGCCATTGCGCGTGCGCTTTACTATCGGCAGATCGGACGAGGCGGTGAGGGTTTCTTGAACGTGCCTGCCTATGCCGGTCTATCTCTAGAGGCCGGCAACGTCTGGGACGACCGTGGCGACATCAGCTTCGGGTCGTCACTGAAGCAAGGCAGTTTATTCTTTGGGTTCGATACGCTGTTCGGCCCGGTCTATATCGGCACTGGCTTCGGTGAAGACAGCGATAGCAATTTCTATCTGTTCCTCGGGCGAACCTTCTGAGCGACAGAAAACGGATCGACGAAAAACGACCGATCAACGCGCCGCGAGATTGACGACCTTCTCGTAGACATGCGCCGGAAAGTCGCCGGGTCGCGAGTATTCGTGTTTACGGCTCATTTCGACTAAGGCTGCATCGCGTTCTTCGACGGTGGCATACCAGTGGGTGCGGCTCCAGTCGGCGCCCAGTAGTTTCGCAAACGGATCACCCGGTTTGAGTGAGACGCGCAGCCCGAAGGGCTTGTTGTGGCTCTGGGGGGCGGTGCGTAGATTGTGTGACTGGCAGATGTTCATGACAGGTGGATTATACCTCTTGAAGTCAGTCGGCGAGGACGACAGACTGCACCCATGTTGTCCGATAAAACTCGCATGATTGATCCTGCCGCCGCGCTGCCAGGGCGTTCTACCCCGATGCCCGTGCCGGCTCGACACTTCGTCAATGGCGCCGCTTTGCAGCCGCCGTTCCCCGTTGGCACGGAAGAGGCCGTTTTTGGTCTTGGTTGTTTTTGGGGTGCAGAACGTTTGTTCTGGAAGATGCCCGGAGTGATCTCAACCTCGGTGGGCTACGCCGGCGGTTACACGCCCAATCCCACGTACGAAGAAGTGTGTAGCGGTCGCACCGGTCACGCCGAGGTCGTTCGTGTGATTTTCGACCCCGCACGTATTCGCTACACCGATTTACTGAAGGCGTTCTGGGAGCGTCATGATCCCACTCAGGGGATGCGCCAAGGCAACGACATCGGCACGCAGTATCGTTCGGTGATTTTCTACACCTCCGATGCACAGCGCAGCGCTGCGCAAGCGACGTGTGAGGGCTATCAGCGCGGACTCGCCGAGCGAGGCTTGGGTCGCGTCACGACCGAAATCCTGCCGGCGCCGACTTTCTTTTACGCCGAGGATTATCACCAACAATACCTCGCGAAAAATCCGGATGGATATTGCGGTCTCGGCGGTACGGGAGTGACCTGTATCGCTGACATCGAGACGGTATGAGGTGATCGGCGACCCGCTAGGCGAAGTGCTGATTCTGCTCGTGGCGGCCGTGCTGGTCGTCACGGCGGCGCGTCGCGCAGGCTTGCCGGCCATACTTGGTTATCTCGTTGTCGGCGTGTTGCTCGGGCCTTACGCGTTCGGGCTATTCGCAGAATCCGCTACGACTCGACTGTTGTCCGAACTCGGAGTCGTCTTTCTCCTCTTCACGCTCGGGCTCGAATTTTCATGGCCACGCATGATGGCCATGCGTCGAGAAGTTTTCGGGATAGGCAGCGCACAGGTCGCTTTGACGGTGCTCGTGGTCAGCGTCGTTTTTTTGGCCGTGGGCGTGTCGACGCTACCGGCTATTGCACTCGGTGGTGCGATTGCGGTCAGTTCGACGGCCATTATCTTGCAGCAGTTGACCGAGCAATCGGAGTTGAATCGAACACACGGACGCATGGCGTTCAGCGTGTTGTTGTTCCAAGACTTGGCATTCGTGCCGTTTCTCGTTTTGGCGGGCGCACTCGCGAGTGGTCGTACGGATTTTTCTCCGCAGGCCATCTCCGTGGGTGTAGGTGGCGCCGTGCTTGCTGTCGCACTCGTCTTAGCTGCGGGTCGTTTTTTGCTGCGGCCGCTGCTCTATCAAATTGCGCACAGTCGTCTACGTGAACTTTTTACGTTAGCGGTGCTGATGGTGGCGCTCGGTGCTGCATGGGTTTCGCACGCGGCGGGTGTGTCGATGGCGACCGGCGCCTTCCTCGCCGGCATGATGTTGGCCGAGACCGAGTATCGACACCAGGTCGAATCGGTCATTCGGCCGTTTCGCGACATTCTGCTTGGGCTGTTCTTTATCTCGGTCGGCATGATGCTCGACATCCGAGTGCTGCGCGACGAGTTCTGGGTGATCTTGGCCGTGCTCGTGAGCATGCTGACCTTGAAGACCGGCATCATGGCTTTGGTGGCTCGGCTCTCAGGCTTGCCAAGCTTCAAAGCCGTTCGCACCGGCATCGTGCTCTCGAGTGGTGGCGAGTTTGGTATCGCGATCCTGACCATCCTCATGCAGGGCCGTGTCGTCGATCCGACGGTTACGCAACCCGTGTTGGTTGCGATCGTGCTCAGTATGGTGACGGCGCCGTTGATTCTTCGCGAGAACCGACGAATCGTTCGTTGGTTATTGCGAGAAGCTGGACCGACGGCCACGAAAGTCGTCGAAACGACTCCCGAGGAGCGGCTCGCTCACGATTTAGCATCGCGCGAACACGTCATCATCTGTGGCTTTGGTCGAGTGGGTCAAAATCTCGCTCGAGTGCTGGACTCGCAGGCCCTCGAATATCTCGCCATGGATCTCGATCCGCTGCGTGTTCGTAGTGCGCGTGCCGCTGGCTTACCCGTGATTTATGGCGATGCGTCAGATGTCGATCTACTGCGAGAGGTGGGGTTGAAGACCGCCAATGCGGTCGTTATCACTTTTGTGGATCCTGCAGTCGCTATCGGTATCTTGCGGGCGATTCGCAGTCTGCGAGCGGATGTACCCGTCCTCGTGAGAACCGCGGATGATTCGCGGGTAGCCGATTTGATGGCGGCCGGTGCGACTGAGGTCGTGCCCGAAACTTTCGAGACGAGCCTCATGTTGGCCTCGCATGCATTGATGTTGCTCAATCAGCCCGTCTCCCGCGTCGTTCGCACTATCGGCAATATTCGCTCTGATCGTTATGCGAGCCTTCGGGGGCTGCTGCGAGGTGAGAGTGATTTGCCGGATGAGGAGACCGAAGCGGATGCCGCTGCCATTCGTACGGTTGTCGTACCGCCAGGTGCATGGGCCGTGGATCAATCTTTGAGCGATGTCGTCAGTCGTGGGGTTGATGTGCGTTTTCGTAGTGTCTTGCGCCACGGCGTCGTGGGTAACGATCCGGATCTTGCGATGCGACTGCGAGTGGGTGACGAGATCGTTTGTGCAGGCTCGCCCGAGGCCCTGGAGCACGCTGAGAAAGTGATTCTGGCTGGTTGACTCAGTGGCTTGTGGCCGCACGCAGTGATGCGCGCAGTGTCTCGATGGCACCGCGGATCTCATCCGGAGTGGAGATGAAGGGCGGTGCGAGCGCGAGCGTCTCGCCTGTAAAGCGAAGATAAAGGCCTCTATCGAGGGCGTGCTCGAAGACGCGGAAGGCTTGTAGCCCGGCTTGTCCCGGCAGTGGCGTAACATCAATAGCCGCGGCCAATCCCAAGTTACGAATGTCGGCTACCAACGGTTCACCGCGTAAAGAGTGAACCGCATCCTCGAGTACCGGAGCGAGCGCAGCGGCTTTGGCGATCCATCCCCGCGAGGCATCGCCGCCGGGTGCGAGCTGTTCGAGCGTGGCTTCCGCAGCGGCGATCGCAAGCGGATGACCTGAGTAGGTGTAGCCATGGAAAAACTCGATCAGATGCGGCGGCCCCGACATAAAGGCGTCATAGATAGAGCCATTGACGAGTACGCCGCCGAGCGGAACCGCGGCATTGTTAACCGCTTTGGCGAACGTGATCATATCGGGACGAACATCAAAGAAATCAGCCGCGAAGGGTGTGCCGAGGCGACCAAAACCGGTGATGACTTCATCGAAAATCAGCAGGATTCCGTGTTTGTTACAAATTTCGCGTAAGCGCGCGAGATAGCCGCGCGGCGGAACGATGACGCCCGTCGATCCTTGCATCGGCTCGACGATGACGGCGGCGATATTGCTCGCATCGTGCAGTGCCACGAGTCGCTCGAGCTCGTCCGCCAAATGAGCGCCCCATTCGGGCTGACCGCGGGAGTAGCCCATTTTGCTCGGATCAAAAGTGTGGGGTAGGTGATCGACGCCCGGGATCATCAAAGGCGCGAACATCTTTCGATTGGCTGGAATACCACCGACTGAGATACCGCCCATGCCGACGCCATGGTAGGCGCGCTCACGACCGATGATGCGCGTACGGGTGGCATCGCCTTTGGCTCGGTGATAAGCCACGGCAATTTTGAGCGCGGTGTCGACGGCTTCAGAGCCCGAGTTCGTGAAGAACACGCGATCATCCGGGCGACCCGCGAGCTTCGCGATCTTCGCGGCGACCCGAAAGGCGCCGGGATGTCCCATCTGAAACGTGGGGCTGAAATCTAAGGTGCCTGCTTGGTTGCGAATCGCCTCGACGACGGCCGCGGGAGAGTGTCCAAGTGGGCAACACCAAAGGCCTGAGAGTCCATCGAACACGCGACGACCATCAGCAAGGGTGTAGTACGCGCCATCGCCGCGTTCGATGAGCCGCGGATGGGCTTTGAAGTGCCGGTTATGGGTGAAGGGCATCCACCAGGAACGCAGTGCCGGCTCTTCATGCATATAGGGTTAGCCTTTCATGACCGTAGCAACAGATTCTGCCAGGCGATCGACATTGCTTGGGCTGACGCCTGCAATGTTGATACGACCATCGGGCGCCATGTAGATGTGATGCTGCTCACGCGCAGTGATCACTTGCTCTGTCGAAAGCGGCAAGCGAGAGAACATGCCGCGCTGTTGCTTCACCCAGGCGAAATCCGATCCGGTGCTGGCCGTTAAACGATCTGCGAGCTGAGCGCGCAGCGAGTTGATGCGATTTGCCATGTGCCGAAGCTCGGTCATCCAGTCCTGACGCAGTTCGGGTGTTGAGAGAACACGATCAACGACCGCGGCGCCATGATCGGGCGGCATTGACCATAGCGTTCGGGCAAGACGGCCGAGTTGACCTGTGGCGATGGAGGCAGCTTCCGTGCCTGCATTGAGCACGGCGATCAGACCGGTTCGCTCGCGGTAGAGCCCGAAATTCTTTGAGCAAGAAACGGCTACCAGCATCTCAGGGACAGCTTTAGCGATCAGTCGAATCGAGGCGGCATCGCGATCCAAATCTTCACCGAGGCCTTGATACGCCATGTCCAAGAAGGGCAGGAGGCGACGGCGCGCGAGCACATCGGCGACGGCAGCCCATTGTTCGGGAGCCAGGTCTTGCCCCGTCGGGTTGTGACAGCAGGCGTGCAGCACGATGACCGAGCCGGCGGCAAGTTGCTCGAGTGTCTCGAGCATTTGATCGAAACGAACCGTATTGTTGACGGCATCGTAGTAGGGGTATTTCTCAACCTTGAGACCTGCAGAACCGAGCAGCGGGATATGGTTGGCCCAAGTGGGGTCGCTCACATAAACGGTCGAGCCGGGTCGGGCTGCGTTGATGAGTTCGGCGCCTAAGCGGAGCGCTCCGCTACCGCCCGGTGCTTGTGCCAGCGACAGATCGCCCTTGCGACCGGCGAAGTCCGAACCAAAGGTGAGTTCGGCCACTTGCATGTTGAAGCCCGGATTGCCGATGGGGCTGAGATAAGTCTTGCTGGTCTGTGCCGCGATCAGCTCTTGTTCGGCTCGTTTTACGGCGCGGGGTACCGGCGTTTTGCCCGCTTCGTCTTTGTAGACCCCGACGCCGAGGTCGATCTTCGTCTCCGACGTATCTTTCTGGAAGGCGGCTGAAACGCCGAGGATAGGATCAACGGGAACGCGGGTCAGAGTTTCGAACATGGCGGGCCTGCAAAAAAGAGAGGTACCGCCGCATTATCGCAGAGAGCTCCTTCCGTTTACGAACGTGATTCAGGTCTTGTCTGCGGCGCGAATGCGGGGAAGAACACCTTCCGCACCGTCAGACGGATCGTGCGTCCTTGCGGGTCCAGAAGATCCGGCTGGTAATTGATCGGCGTCACGCCCTGAGCGTTACGCACATCTTGCCGCTCATCGAACAGGTTATCGACGATCAGCGCGAGGCGTGCACCCCGCAGCAGCGGATATTCCCGGGCGATCGGCTGTAGCCCGAGATCGGCAAACAGTCGCAGACCCACCGTCGTGAGCTCGGAGAATTGCAGCGTATCGAGAGCACTCGTCGCTTCGGTGCCACTGCGCCAGCGTGCCGTCAAACGACCACCAAAGCCGTTACGTGCGCCACCCAAATTGAGTTCGAGTTCATCTTTCGCAATGCCCGTGGGATCGAAGAGAACATCGCCCTTCAAAAGATCGAGAGGAACGCCGGCGTTACCAAGTCGTACCTCATCGCGGGTACGGTGGGTATGCGTCATCGACAGTTGCCAACTGCCGCGTCGGGCAAAGCCCATCATGCGCTCGCCCATCGCCGCCATGCGTGCGCGTCGAGCGGCATCATCACCCGCGCCGGGGTTCGCGCCTGTATTTGCAGCGCCCGCATTGCCGGGGCTGCCGCCAGAGCCAGGGCCGCCAGAGCCAGGGCCGCCACCGCCAGCGCCGCGCCAATTGGGCGCTTCGGGTTGTGGTCCCCACGGTCGATTGAGCGACAACGTCCAGCGCCATTCATCACGTTCGCGACTGCCGAGATTGAGCGGGCGCGCGTCGATCGCAAGCAGCCTGCCTTGCGCATCGCGTGTGAATCGCTCCGCGAAGGCACTCTCGATACTCGGCGTAGCGAGTGGCAGTGAGCCGATCAGATCGCGAGTTTCGGTCCGTAGATAATCCACGGTGAGATTGAAGTCGATATCGTCCCAAGGTCTTGTCGAGAAGCTGAGTTTTTCGACTCGGCGACGATCCGGTTGTAGCAAGGGATTGCCGCCATCGATGCGGCTGATATCGCGCGTTTCCGCGCGCAAGAAATCGTAGGTTCGGGCGATTGGCGTCACGATGGAGGGTGAACCCCGCTGTTGCAGCGACGGTGCACCGTCATCCTCACTGATGCTGGCGAGAATGCGCCACTGACGCGAACGACTCCAGTTCAATCCATAGCCGAATACATCGAGTGAGCCGATATCGGATAAGTGTTCGACGGCGCCGTTGAGATTCGCTGTGAAGCGACCCACCTCCGGCAAATCGAGCAGGGGTAGATCAAGATTGAGTTGGGCCTCGCGTCGATCACGATCGAGCTCCGTTAGGCGCTCGATTCCTGCGCGGCGCGAGAGACTTTCGATCGATCGGGTGCCGAGACTGGCGCGCAACGTGGCGCTGATCGTGCCCGCGGGTGCATCCGCCAGATCGCCATTGGCAAGCAGGTCGAGATCGATGACGTCGCTACGCGAACGGCCCGATAGGCCTTCGCCCGTCGTGAAAGAGTCACTCGTGTTGCGATCGGCTCCGAAGTTAGCGGACCAACGCCAGCCTTGGGTCACACCTTGCACGAGTCCGCCGATGCGAGCGTCGTCAGTTTCGACGTCGCGGCGAATGAGGCTCGACTCCGGCGCGACGCCCGGTCGCAAGCCAAGCAGTGACTGTCGCTCATTGTGATCAAAGGTCGCATTCAGGGTTGCTGAGCGGCCCTCCGCCAGCGGCTTCACCCAAGTTGCGTTGGTTGACCAGCCGTCCACCTCAGGCAGCAAACTGCGAAAGGGGGCATCGCTACGAGGCTGTCCGTCGTCACCGACGATGCGTCGTTCACTTTCGAGCAGCGGTTCATCATGTCGCAGCTTGAAGTCGAACTGCAGGCGCTCGTCACGTTGGATGCGTAACCAGTTGATGCCGGCATCGAGCCCGTCACGGCCGCCCTCGGCGGTGCTTCTCGCGTTCAACTCGCCGGTCCAAGCGCGAAAGCGGGGGCGCAGCACCAAGTTCACAACTCGTTGATCGGCGCGATAGCCATATTTGAGCGCGACTTCTTCCGAGAGAATGTCGGTGCGCATGATGGCCTCGGTCGGCAAATCGCGAATCTCGGCAAAGCCCGAGACACGCACGCCATTGACGAGCACAACGGGGCGCTCGCCGCCGCGACCGCGGCTGCTGCCGAGTTGCGGGCCGAGTGCTTGTAATAACTCAGAGACGTTCCCCACGCCGAGCGCACGGATTTCCTGCGCCGATAATTGCACTTCGGGTTCGATATCGCCGATGACGGCACCGGGTTCACGCCGACCCGAGACAACGACTTCTTCGAGAGCCTCTTCGGGTGTGGATTGGGGGGCTGTAGCGACTTGGCCGTATCCGGCTGAACTCGCTCCGAACGCAGCAACGGTGGCGAGAGCCGACAAAACGGCGGCAGCAGGCTTCCGTGCCTGCCAGGGCGAGCGGTATGTCATGCGCGTATTGTCGCAGGGTTAATGACTAAAAATCGCCCCCTCGTGTTCGAGTTGGGAGATCTCGGCCGCCGAGTACCCAATCGTCTGCAGTACCTCCCAGTTGTGCTCGCCCATTCGCGGCAGCGTGAGTTGTGCGGCACCCGGTTCATTTTTGAAGCGAATCGGCACGCCGATGTGCTCGTGCCCCTCATCGTCGACGAGGCGCATGCCGCGCGCGGCCGCTTGGGGATCATCGAAGGCTTCACGAAGCGTCTTGACCGGGGCGAAGCTGATATCGCGTCCTTTGAACCACTCGATCCACTCTTGTTGGCTGCGCGTCGCAAACCATTCGCGTAGCAGTTGGATGAGTGGTGCCTGATGCGCCCCGGGTCCGCGCTCGCATAACTCAACGAGGTCGGTGCGACCGAGCTCGGTGAGTAAGTTACGGACGAATTTAATCTCTTGGGCGCCCAGAACCACATGTCGCCCATCGCTCGTGCGATAGATGTTGTAGAAGGCGCTGCCGCCGAGACTGCGTTCATGGCGTGGCACCGGTGATCGCCCTTGCGCAAAAACCGGGCCGGTGATGTTAGGTGTCCACGCGAGTACGGAATCGTGCATCGAGATGTCGATGTAGTCGCCTTGGCCGGTTTGTTCTCGTCGGTAGAGCGCCATCATCACGCCCGACAAGGCAAGCATCGAGGCGGCGATGTCTGCGACGGGAACGTGCGGCATCGTGGGCTCGCCATCGTTGCCGATATTGAGGCTCACGACGCCTGCGATGGCCTCGGTGGCGAGATCGTGTGCGGGAATATTGCGATACGGGCCTGTCTGGCCGAAGGCCGAGATCGAGCAATAAACAATCGCCGGGTTGCGTGCAGCAACGGCTTCGTAGCCGATGCCAAGGCGATCGACCACGCCGGGTCGGAAGGCTTCAATGAAAACGTCAACGGTCTCGCAGAGCTTCAGCAGCGCTTCGCGACCCGCGGGCGATTTGAGATTGATGCAGACGCTCTTTTTACCGCGATGGGTGTTGCGAAAGAAAACGCTGTTTTCACCGATGCGCGGGCCGATGTGTCGGTTAGGCTCACCTTCGCCGGGTGGTTCGACCTTGATGACCTCCGCGCCTTGGTCCGCCATCATCAGCGATAGCTGTGGCCCCGGCAGGAACAACGAGAGATCGAGTACGCGCAGGCCTTCCAGTTTCATGGTGTATCCTCAAAGAATTCCGCGCGATTTCAATCCCGCGATGTCCTCGGCCGAATAGCCGAGCTCTTGCAACACCGCGTCCGTATCGGCGCCGAGTGCGGGGCCGCTGCGGGCCGGCAAGCGTTCACCGTCGAGCTTGATCGGATTGGCGAAGCTACGAAAGTCGGCTCGCTGCGGGTGCGGCGTATTGCGGATCATGCCGTTGGCAAGCGGGAAGGGGTTTTCCAGAGCTTGCGCCATGTCGTAAACCGGTGCAGCGGGTAGGACGCCTTGAAGTTTGGCGAGCCATGCGGCGGTGGTGTCGCGCTCGAACTGCGCATCGAGCAACGGCGTGAGTTCATCGCGATGCTCGCGACGCAGCGAGACCGTCGCGAAGCGTGGATCGCTTGCGATCTTCGGCGCATCGATCACCTTCAGCAGTTCCTGCCAGAACTTCTCGGTCATACACATGATGAAGATCCAGCCATCGGCGGTCTTGAACAACTGCACGGGCGTGGCGCTCGGGTGGGCACTGCGGGGTGCGCGGCCTGTGACGAGTTTTTCGTTCAGGTACCACGTGCCGGGGTAGGAGAGTTGATGTAAAGCGACGTCGAAGAGGCTCACGTCGATGTCGCGACCCTGCCCGTTGCGCGCAGCGCCGAAGAGTGCCGACACCAGCGCCAAAGCCGTCGTGATGCCGGTCATGAAGTCGATGATGGAGAGACCCATACGAGCAGGCGGAGAGCCAGGCTCGCCCGTGACATGGAGAAATCCCGCCTCTGCCTGCATGAGGTAGTCGTAACCTGGCCATGCGCGACGTTCGTTGTCACGCCCATAGGCGGATAGATGAGCGCAAACCAATCGTGGATTGCAATCGCGCAGTGCGGCATAGGTGAGCCCGAGCTTATCGGGTTGATCGCCGCGAAGGTTGTTGAGTACCGCGTCGGACTTTGCGACGAGCTTGCGGAAGATCGCTTGTCCGTCTGCTGTCTTCAGGTCTAGGCAGACACTGCGCTTGTTGAGATTGAATGTCTGGAAGAAGTGCGAGTCGTGTTCGCCTAAGAAATAGGGGCCCATGCCTCGGGTCGCATCACCTCCCTGCGCCCGGTTCTCAATTTTGATGACTTCGGCACCGAGATCGGCGAGATACATCGAGCCAAACGGCCCTGCGCCGAAGGCTTCGAACGTCAACACCCGAACGCTGGCGAGCGGAAGCGATCCGCTCACAGCGGATTCCTCTCGACGAGTTGCTTGGCGATGATGATGCGCTGCATTTCGTTCGTTCCTTCGCCGATACACATCAGCGGCGCATCGCGGTAGTAGCGCTCCACATCAAAGTCGGTGGAGTAGCTGTATCCACCGAATATACGCATCGCCTCTAAGCTGTTCTCGACTCCCGCCTCGGAGGCAAACAGCTTGGCCATACTCGATTCGAGATCGCAGCGCTCGCCTGTGTCGTACTTGCGTGCGGCTTGCTCGATCAGAAGGCGTGCGGCCTCAACTCGCGTTGCCATATCTGCGAGCTTCAACTGAATCGCTTGATGCTGAGCGATCGGCTTGCCGAAGGTGCTGCGCTCTTGGGCATATCGCAAAGCGTCACGCAGTGCGCCCGCAGCGATTCCAGCGCCCCGAGCCGCCACATTGATGCGTCCCAGTTCGAGACCGCCGACGGCTTGTTGGAAGCCTCGGCCCTCGATGCCACCAATGAGCTGGTCTGCCGAGACGCGATAGTCCTCGAACACGAGCTCGGCGCTATCGATGGATTTGTAGCCCAGTTTGCGAATTTTTTTGGCGGCCTTGAAACCATCGCCTTTTTCGCAGATGAACATGCTCATGCCTTTGTGGCGCGGCTGTGCTTCGGGATCCGTTTTGACCAGCACGCCGAAACAAGTGCCGTACACACCATTGGTGATCCAAGTCTTAGTGCCGTTGATGACATAGTGATCGCCATCGCGGCGAGCGACGGTGCGTATGCTTTGCAGGTCAGTGCCAGCGTTCGGTTCGGTGAGACCGATGCCGCCTCTGATTTCGCCGCTTGCGAACTTTGGCAGCCAGCGGCGCTTTTGCTCGTCGGTGCCGTGTCTTTGCACGCAGGCTGCCATGATCAGGTGTGAATTGAAGATGCCAACCGGTGCCATCCAGATCGAGGCAATGCTCATCACCAATCGAGCGTAGGTCGAGGCGGACAGGCCAAGACCGCCGTATTCGGGGTCAATCGTGGCGCCGAAGAGTCCGAGCTCCTTCATCTGCTCGACGATTTCCAGCGGATATTCATCGGCATGATCAAATTTTTTCGCGATGGGCTTCAGTTCACGTTCCGCCCACCGCTCGATCGATTCTAGGATTTCGTTGTCTACGTCGCTCATGGCGTCCTCCGCAAGTTCGAGTCGTAAAGATCAGTAGTTCATCTTGTCTTCGACGGCGTGACCCCGTTTGGCCACAAGCACAGTGCGTTCGAACTCACACACGATTTTGCCGTCTTGGTTTTTTCCGATCGTGCGCACGGTGACAAGTCCCGCGGTCGGTCGTGACTTGGAGTCGCGCTTCTCGAGCACTTCGGATTCACCGTAGAGCGTGTCGCCGGCAAACACCGGCGCGGTCATCCGAATATCTTTCCATCCCATGTTGGCGATGGCTTTTTGACTGACGTCGGTGACGCTCATGCCGACCAAAATCGCGAGGGTTAGCGGTGAAGCGACGATGCACTTGCCGAATTCAGACGCCTTGCCGTACTCGGCATCGAAGTGCAGGGGATGAGTATTCATGGTCAGCAGCGTGAACCACGTATTGTCGGTTTCGCTGATGGTGCGGCCCGGCCGATGCTCATAAATGTCACCCACAACAAAATCTTCGTAATAGCGACCGAAGGTTTCGCGGTAGCGCTGGGGTCCTACGGGTTTGGCGGTTTGGCTCATCGGCAAAATCCTCTCATCCGTCAGCTTGGGTAAATGTACGGACAAATGCTAGGATGCCCCCCGATGAGTGTCAATCGAAGTCAGCCGCGCTACAGAGCGCTCGCCGCCGTGCTGCAGAAAGATCTGCTCGCTGGAAAGTTTCCCGTGGGTTCCGTGCTGCCGGGTGAACTTGAGCTGGTGGCTCGACATCGCGTCAGTCGGCATACGGTGCGCGAGGCACTACGCTGCCTCGAGGAGCAGGGCTTGATCACCCGTAACCGGGGAATCGGTACTGTGGTGACGTCAATCGAATCATTACCGGAAACTGTGCAGCGTCTGGCATCACCTGCCGAGTGGATGCGTTATCCCGAGGGGAGTCGGTTGGTCGTATTGGCCACTGATGAGATCGTCGCTCACGGTGAGCTCGCCCGTTCTCTCGCCTGTAAGCGTGGTGCGTCATGGTGCCGTGTGCGGGCCCTTCGGCGTTTGAAGGGGCGTAGCGGAGCGGTCATCGGTTGGTCAGATATTTACTTGCCCAAAGAATTCGCGGCCGTTGCCATCTCCGTCGGCAAGGCTGGCGGCTATGTGTACGAAGCGATCGAGAAACGATTCGGTACGCGTGTTGAAACGGTCGAGGTCGAACTTCGAGCTGAAGTTCTTGATGCCGTGCGTGCCAAAGGCATGGGTGTGAAATCAGGCACGCCCTCTCTGGCACTGATTCGAAGATATCGCGGTCGCGATGGGCGTGTCTTTCTCGTGACCATCGCCGAGCATCCGGCGGAACGTTACACCTACGGCTTTCGTTTGCGTCGCAGTCGCGACGGAGCGGTCTGGCTGCCGGATTAGCCGCCGCGTTTGCGAGTGCGTTCAAGATCAAGCACGAGTATGCCCGCCACGATGAGTGCAATGCCGAGCCATTGCCACAAGGTTAAGCGTTCATCGAGCAAGACCCACGCCAGTAGCACCGTGGTCGGTGGGCCGACCGTCGACAGTACGGCACCTCGCTGAGCGCCCACTCTACGAACCCCTTCGGCTTGAAACGAGGCGGGCAAAAACATGCAGACGATCGCCAATAAAATCAGCAGCGCCCACGCCGAGGCGCTAAATGCGCCAAGCTCGGCCACATCATGCGTCCACAGAAAGTGCGGCAGTAGGCAGGCAGGCGCCGCGGTCATTGCGACCAAGGTGAAGCGGGCACTGCCAATTTCTCGAGTGTACTTCTCGCTCACCACGAAATAGATGGCATACGAGAGGGCAGAGCCGATGACCAAGAGCGCGCCGAGCAAATTCGCTCGAAGCTCGACGAGGTCGAATCCGCCCATCGTGAAAAAAATGCCGACGTACGTCAGCGCGAGAGCGAGCAACACCGTGGGTGTCGGCCAACGACGATCACGCCATGCGTAGTACAGCACCACCATCGCGGGATAGCTGAAAATCAGCACGCGCTCGATACTCGCCTCGATCATCGTCAACGCGACGAAATCGAGCATGGCACCGACGTAGTAACACAGCGCGCCGACGGCCGCTGCCATCAGTAGCGCGCGAGGTGGGGTCGAGCGGATGGCGGCAAGTCCCTCACGGCGTAGTGCGAGCCACCAAAATAGCGGCAAGGCGAACAGTGCTCGCAGCGTCACGAGCGCTTCCACACTCACACCCATCGAGTAGAGTTGCTTCGCGAAAATCCCTTTTGTCGCAAAGAGCATCGCAGCGAGACTGACCAACAGCGCACCGACCGCGTCGACCGGCTTGGATGAATTGCTCAAAAACTTGATCTCAGCTGGTTTTGCGCGAGAAGTGTGCGATCGCCCAAATGCAGCCGCCGGCGATCAGGATCTCACCGAAGTTATCGAGTTTCAGCGCGCGAAAAGGTGGTGCGGCACTCATCAACATCAAGACGCCGCCTAAGAACATCCATGGAAATCGGTGTCGCCACATCACCGCAGCACCCGCCAGAATCACCACTAAGCAAGTGAAAATCGAGGGCAAGGGTGGAGTGCTCATGACGACTTGCTGTCCCTCGAAGCAAAAGGTATCCGCCGAGACAGCAGTCGAGTAGCGAACGAGATCGAACTCGCAGACCGGGTGGAGCGAGTCCTGCCAGAAATGGGGCAGGTCATAAATCATGAGTGCGACGCTCATGGCGCAGAAAGCGAGCATTGCTTGTGGATAGCGCATGAAAGAGAAGCCCGCGAGACGAAGAATCGATCCGCAAGCCACGATCAGCCACGTGCCTGATAACCAATGCAGCCAAAAGCGCGGCCAGGATAGCGCCTCGAGCATGCCGCCCAATCCAATGAATTTACCGAGGCCGACGATCAGGTTGTCCCAGACGAGCCCAAATTGGGGCACGAGTAGAACCAATGCGATCACGAGGCCTTGAGCGCGCCAGATGCGCCACAACCAGACGAAGAGGACCGCCTGTAGGAGAGCTTGCGCGAGGAACAACTCGGAGTACATGTTCGGAGCGTATCATCGAGCTCAGTTTTTGCGGAGTGTGATGGCGATGAGCGGACCTCTATCTGGAATCAAGGTGGTGGAAATGACGAGCGTCGTGCTCGGACCGTGGGCCTGCCAGATGCTGGCTGACATGGGGGCGGACGTCATCAAGATCGAGCAGCCGCGCGGTGACAGTAATCGCTCTCTCGGCGCTAGCAATAACCCGGGTATGGCTGCTCTGTATCTGACCTGCAACCGAAACAAGCGAAGCATCGTTCTCGACTTGCGGATTCCGGGTGCGAAAGAGGCCTTCTTTGCCCTCATCAAAGACGCTGACGTTTTCGTTCACAACAATCGCCCGCAAGTCATGACCAAGTTGGGTCTCGATTACGCGGACCTCAAGAAAATTAATCCGCGTTTGATCTATTGCGGCGCCTACGGCTACTCCAAGAAGGGGCCTTATGGGCGTTTGGGAGCGCTCGATGACTCGATCCAGGCTGCGAGCGGTATCGCCATGCTTAACGAGATGGTGCTAGGCGAGCCGCGCTACTTGCCGACCGTCGTTGCTGACAAAACGACGGCGATCACCGTGGTCTACGGTGTGCTCGCCGCGCTGTTCCATCGCGAGCGAACGGGCGAGGGGCAAGAGCTCGAAGTGCCGATGTTCGAGACCATGGTCAACTTCGTGATGGCCGAACACCTTTGGGGCATGACCTTTGAGCCACCCAAGGGCAAGCCGGGCTATACGAGGCTGATGAGCAAAGATCGCAAACCGTACAAGACGCTCGATGGTTATATCGCAGTGCTGCCGTATCTCGACGCGCACTGGGTCAAATTTTGTCAGGTTGTCGGTCGGCCTGAATTGGCGGACGATGAGCGCTTTCGCAGCCTAGCCGATCGAGTCCGCAACATTGATCTGACCAACCGAACAACGGCGGAGATCATGGCCACTCGAACGACGGCCGATTGGCTTAGCGTTCTCGAGAACTCGGGTATTCCTCACATCGTGGTCAATACTTTGGAGGACCTCGCCACCGATCCGCATTTGCAGGCGACGGGGTTCTGGCAGTTCGTCGATCACCCGACCGAAGGGCGTTTGCGCATGCCGAGTTTTCCGGTCAATTTCAGCGCGACGCCGGCGTCAATCGATCGACCCGCGCCGCGACTCGGCGAACACACCGAGGAGTTGTTGCGCCAGGCAGGCTTAACGGAAGCCGATATCGCAGTGCTCACCCAGAGCGGAGCTGCTCTTACGGCGGAGCAGGCTTTGAAGTCCGTCGGTAAGGGCGGCGACTGATTCGCTCAGTCGATCAATCTTTGAGGCCGTAAACTCGCAGCGCGTTGTCGCGTAGAAATTTGCGCAGCGGATCCGGGCGCAAGTTGAGCGCGAGCACTTCGTCCATCGTGCGCTTGAAGCCGAGCACCGGGAAATCGGTGCCGAACAGCACTTTGTCCTGCCCGTAAGAGTTGATGTATTTCACGAAGGCGTCAGGCCAATACTTTGGGCTGTGAGCGTCGGAGCCGATGAACACGTTCTCGTGCTTCCAGGCCATGGCGATCATCTCGTCGGTCCAGGGAATCCCCACATGGATACCGATGAGTTTCAGTTCGGGGAAATCACAGGCAATGCCATCGAGCAAGATCGGACGGCCGACGCTACGCATGGGTGCTTCTTTGGTGTAGACCATCGACTGACCCACCTGCATCTGAATGGGCACGCCGAGTTCGACGCACTTGGCGTAGAACGGATAGTACTTCGCGTGATCGGGTGGCAGATCGAACCAGTGCGGATAGACGTGGGCGCCGATGAAGCCCATATTTTTGACGGCGTCTTCCAAAGCGCGAACGCCGTTCATGCCCTCATAAGGATCGATCCCGGCCATCGCATAGAAACGGCCCGGGTACTTCTCGACCGCGCGAGCAACGACTTCATAGGGCAGGTGGAACGAACCCGGCAGGCCTTTGCGACCGACTTTGGGCGCGAACAGAAAAGCCTTTTCGATGCCTGCTTCTGCCATCTGCTCAAGCTGCTGCTCAAGCGTGACGCCTTGCATGTTGGTCTTCGACTTCATCTTGCCGGCGAAGAACTGATCCTGCCAACCCGGTCGGTGCGAGAGGGCCTCCTCGGTCCAGATGCCGCTGACGATGTCGATGGCGGGTACGGGCGGTGTGCTGGTCACGGTGGGCAATCTCCAATTCGCAAAGGCGCAGTTCTCGGGCGGGGATATTGCCTAAAGCGAGCGGCGGAGGCTGCAGCCAGGCGGTTGGTTGGCCGTTTCGCGGTTCCTTGGGTGCCCGAGCGTTGTTGTATCGTCGCAACAAAATTGGGTTGCTCACAACGAATATCCGTTGCGACCCGCTGGCGCTGCGCTTTAGACTCCGACGGCTTTTATCCCACTCCTAATTAAGGACAATCCTGGAGGGACTGAATGTTTAATCGTCATCGGAAACTATCCCTGATCGGTGCGAGCGTGGTGGCTGCCATCGCTGCTGCACAGTCAGGCGCGCAGGAAGCGCAGCTCGAAGAAATCGTCGTCACCGCCCGTCAGCGCGCTGAGCGCCTCGAAGACGTGCCGGCGACGGTGCAAGCCTTCACCGCCACGGAGATTCAGGCGGCAGGTATCGAGCGACCGCAGGACTTCATCGCGTTGACTCCCGGCGTTGCGCAGGTGCAGACGGCCGAGGCCGGTGACCTGCAGGTCACGATTCGCGGTATCAACACCGGTCGTGACGCCGAGACGAACTTCGCGCTCGTGATCGACGGCGTGTTGCAAACCAACCCGAACGCGCTCAACCAAGAGCTCAACAACGTTTCGCAGATCGAAGTGTTGAAGGGACCGCAGGGCGCTCTGTACGGTCGTAACGCCGTGGCCGGTGCGATGATCATCACCACCCGCAAGCCGTCTGACTCGTTCGAGTTCGACCTCGGTGGTGGTTACGGTCAATACAACAGCTACAAGCTGAACGCCTACATGGGTGGTCCGATCGGCGAGAGCACTCGTGCTTCAGTGTCGGCCTACACCCGCAAGACCGACGGTCAGTGGGAAAATACTTTGTTGAAGTGCGACGACTGCGTCGACTTCTTTGAAGAAACGGGCTTGTCGGCCCGATTGATAACCGACCTCGAAGGCGGTGGCACGATCGACGCGAAAGCCAAGTTCTCGAAGCTCGATGCGGGCGCGATCAACTTCAATGCGTCGTTTGCGTTGCAAGAAGCGGCGGCGGGTGGTTTCGGCGCGTTGTTCTACGAAGATGCCAACAAGCACAACTTCGTTTATCTGAACAACGTCGTGCCGCAGAACGAGCAGGAGAACATCAACCTGTCGGTCAAGGCGGAATATCCAGTTTCGGTCGGCACGTTGACGGCGGTGGCCGCGTTCAACGACCAGACGAACTACTTCCTGACCGATGGTACGAGTGCGGCCTTCAGCCTCTACTCGGCTACGGCCTCCTGCACGAGCTCTTTGGCCGCTCGTACGAAGGACACGCCGCTGCCGGCGCCGTTCTTCTATCCGGGCTTGTTGCCTCCTTACGGTCCGACCACCTGCGATGGTTATCAGTACCAGCAGCGTGATCAAAAGGACACGAGCGTCGAAGTGCGTTTGACGTCGCCTGGCGATCAGGCCTTCCGTTGGGTGGCGGGTGCTTACCTTGCCGATATCCAACGTAAGGTGATCGTGTCGCAAGGCTCGGACAACGGCACGGGCTTCGTGAAGCAGGGTCTCGTGCGCACGGGTAGCGCCAACCCGACCGACTTGCTGTATGACGATGATTTCGACAGCACGGTGCTCGCGGGCTTCGGCCAGTTGGCGTATGACATCCAAGACGGTCTCGAAGTCGCCTTGGCGCTGCGTTACGACCAAGAGAAGCGCGAAGTGTCGAACAACGTGCCGAAGATTGGTCCGCAAACACCGGGCTTCGGTGGCTCGGGCAAGTTCATCAACCCGGCCTACGATGCAAACCCTGCGCTTTCGAGCATTCCGGGTCGTTCGAAGACCTTCTCGCAGTTGCAGCCGAAGCTCTCGGTCAACTGGAAGGCGACGGATGACGTGGCCCTCTTCGCGAGCTACGGCGTCGGCTTCCGCTCGGGTGGTTTCAACTCCTCGGGTAGCAACGCCACCATCGAGCAAAACTTCGGCGGCCTCTGCACGGGTCCGACGCAGTGGGACAAGATCGGCATCAGCACCTTCCTGACCGTTCCGGCGTGTAATGCCGATGGTTCGGATCGCTCGCTAAGCAATGTGCGCGACGATTACGAGAAGGAAGTGTCGAAGGCCTTCGAAGCGGGCTTCAAGGCAACGCTGCTCGATGGTTCTTTGGCCGTCAACGGTGCGGTCTATCAGACCAAGATCGATGATCTGCAATTCTTCAACTTCTTCGCGGGTCCTTTCGGTCTGCTTCGCGTCGTGACGAACGCGGAAGAGGCGGAAGTCAGCGGTATCGAGCTTGATGCTCGCTGGCGCTTGACGGACGTCGTCACGGTGTTCGCCGGTTACGGCACAGCCGATAGCGAGATCAAGCGCTATGACGGCCGTCCCTACACCGCGGGCAACAAGATCCCGTACGCGCCGGAGTACACCGGTAATGCGGGTATCGACCTGAAGATTCCGCTCGGCGGCTCGGACTGGACGATGAATGCGCGCGTCAACGGCACTTTCATCGGTGAGACTTGGTTCAGCACCGTGCAGGGCAACCTCGTGCCGAACCTGTTCACCTACTTCGGCTTTGGTCAGGGTGAGTTCGCCAAGCAGAAGCGCGATGCGTTCAGCACCGTCGATGCTCGCGTGGGCTTCTCGAACGGCACTTGGGGCGTCACCGCTTGGGGTCGCAACATCGCCGACAAGAAGTACTTGGCGGAAGTGATCCCGGCGCCGGAGTTCGGTGGTTCGTTCATTCATGACGCACCGGGTTCGTCGTACGGTGTGGACTTCAGCTACTCGTTCCGCTGATCGTTCACGCTTGAGTTGAAAAGGGGCCGGGTGGCGAGAGCTGCCCGGCCTTTTTCTTTGCGCGCCTTGCGCCTTTGGGCGGGAGTACAATCGCCTCCGTGAAGCGTACCGAAATCGAGTTTCCTCCGAAGCACGCCGCGCTGCGTGACGACGTGCACATGTTGGGTGCGCTGGTGGGCGAAGTGTTGCGCGAGCAGGGCGGTATCGAACTGTACGAGCTCGTCGAACGCGATCGAACGCTCGCCATCGCGCGTCGTAACGGCGATACCGCTGCGGCTTCAGAACTCGATCGGCGCGTTACCGATCGTGCGCCGGCGCTGGCTCGCGATCTCGAGCGCGCGTTTTCGAGTTGGTTTCAATCGGTCAATCTGGCTGAGCAAGTCCATCGTATCCGTAGGCGACGCGCCTACTTTCAAGACGATGCAGAGCGCCCACAGCCGGGCGGCATCGGCGATGCGATCAGCAAGCTCAAAGCTCGCGGCTTGTCGCGTGAGCGAGTGCTCGAATTGCTCGCGGGTGTCCAGATTCAGCCGATCTTCATGTCGCATCCCACAGAATCGACACGAAGAACGATCTTGAGAAAGCAGCAACGTCTGGCGACCTTGCTCTACGATCGATTGAACCCGACGCTGGCACCCAACGAGCAGCGGGCCTCACTGGGACGCATTCGAACCGAAATCACCACGGCTTGGCAGACCGAAGATCATCCGAGGCAGCGCCTCACGGTGGCGGACGAGCGCGAGCATGTGCTGTTTTTCTTGGCCGAAATTCTCTATCGGGTCATCCCCGGTTTTTACGAGGAAATCGCTGAGGCCTTGACGCAAAATTTTGGTGTCGAGACTGAGGCGATTTCTTTGCCGACGATGCTGCGATTCGGCAGCTGGGTCGGTGGTGACATGGACGGTAATCCCGACGTTCACGCCAAAACCTTGCGCGAAACGCTGGCGCGTCAGCAGCGGACCATCGTCAACGCCTACTTCCTAGAGATGCAGTCACTCGGTCAATTGCTTTCGCAAAGTGGCGGACGAGTCAGCATTTCTTCCGCGCTGCAGAAGCGCATCGATGAATACATCACCCTGATTCCTTCGGCGCGTTCGAGTGCGCCGGCCCGACACGATCGCATGCCGTATCGTGTGTTTTGCGCTCAGGTGGCTGAGCGCTTGCGCGCGACCTACGATGGTGTCTCTGGAGCCTACGAATCGGTTCAGCAGTTCCAGCGTGACGTCGAGGTGATGGCGGACAGTCTCACCCAGAATCGGGGTCGACACGCAGGGCTCTTCGCAGTGCATCGTTTGCAGCGTCGCATCGCCACCTTTGGTTTTCACTTGGCGACGCTTGACATTCGCCAGCACACGCGTCTTCACCATCGAGTCATTGCACAGGCGCTCGATGAGCCGGAGTGGGTCTCGATCGACTCAAGCACGCGTCATGCGCGTCTCGTCGAGATGGTGTCGCGCGATGCCAGTCCGCGTTGCGAGATGGACCCGGTTGGAAAACGAACGTTAGCCGTCTTTGAGGCGATGCTGCAATGTCGCCGGCGTTTCGGGCCGGATTCGGTTGGTGCCTACATCGTCAACGGCGTACAAGGTCCCGATGACATCGTCGCGCCATTACTGTTAGCTCAGTGGGCAGAGGCGTTCGACAAGCGATCCAACGCCTTAGCAATCGATATCGCTCCGATGTTCGATTCGATGGAGGCACTCGATGGGGCTGGTGCTGCGCTTGAGGCGGCACTCACAGATCCGGTTTATCGAAAGCATCTCGATGGTCGACAGCGTCGACAGATGGTATTCGTTGGATACTCTGAGAGCGGCAAGCAGGCCGGCGTCTGTGCATCGCGAGTGGCCGCCTATAAAGCACAGGAAGCGATTGAAGCGGTTCTGACGCGCGCGGGTGAGCGTTCGATCATCGTGCATGCTCGCGGTGGCAGCATTGCGCGCGGCGGCGGTCGCATCGACAACATGGTGACATCGATGCCGCCGCAAACGATCAAGGGCGGACTCAGACTCACCGAGCAAGGCGAGGGTATCTCACAAAATTACGGTTTGAGTCCGATTGCGCTGCGTACCCTCGAGCGCGCCTTCGGCGCTTTGGCCTTGGCGTCGGTGACGGCGCGCGAGGCTGACGTGCGTTCGATCGAACAGCGCGGGCTTGCTATCGCGACGCGCCTCGCCGAAGTGAGTGGCCAGGTTTATAAAAACTTCTTTGCCGATACGCCGGCCATGAATGCTTGGTTTCGCGACGTCACGCCCATCGATGTGATCGAGCGGATGCAGATCGGCGGTCGGCCGATCGTTCGCGAAGGTTTTGAGGGACTTGCTGGCTTGCGCGCAGTCCCCTGGGTCTTTGCGTGGACGCAGAATCGAATGATGTTGCCGGGATGGCTCGGTTCGGGTCAGGGCTTACAGACGATCATCACGGATTTTGGTCTGGCGGAAGTGCAGTCGAGTTATCGGTCTTGGCCATTTCTAGCTCGATTGATCGATGACATCGAAGTCATGCTGGCGCGCAGCGATCTTGATATTGCACGGCATTATTTAGCCTTGCATCGCGACTCAGCGGGCTTTTTCGCTCCGGTTGTGGAAGAGCAGCGTTTAGCAATGGCAGCCGTTTTGGCGATCAAAGATCAGGGCGAGTTGCTAGACGGTGATCGTACGGCGCAGCGTGGTCTGCAATTGCGAAATCCGTACGTCGATCCAATGAATTTGATGCAGGTTGATTTGTTGCGTCGTTGGCGCCAAAGTGGGCGAGAGGATCAGGATTTGTTCGAGGCCTTGCTGGCAAGTGTCAGCGGGATCGCACTCGGACTACAAAGCACAGGGTGAGTGCCACATGACAGCATCGAGTCCCCGGTTTTTGGCTGCCATTGTAGTGGTCGCGATGGGCAGTCCCGTCGTTTTCGCCTCCGATCTCCAAGTCGATCTCGAGTGGGTGCGTGCCTCGCAGGGGCGTAATGTGGTTCAGGTGCCAAACGATGCCAATGGCACGCGTTTTTCGCTCGATGCACTGACCGGCTCGGGCACGGCTAATGCGCCGCGGCTGCAGATCAGTTGGCGCAGCGGCGAAAAACAAGAATGGCGATTATTGGCAGCGCCCTTGTCGCTGTCAGGGTCGGGCATCAGTGCGCTGCCCATCAATTTTCAAGGGCAAGGCTTTGCACCCGGTTCCGTCGCCGCGCGCTATCAATTCAATTCTTGGCGTGCGACGTGGCGCTATCGTTGGATCGATCGGGATGATCTTCTCGTCAAAGTCGGAGCAACGGCCAAAATCCGTGACGCGAGCATTCGATTGCGCTCCGGTAGCATCGAAGCCAGCAAGGACAATACGGGTTTCGTGCCCTTGCTGCATTTGTCTCTGGAGCGTCCCCTCTCAGCGGAGTGGTTGCTCGAAGCAGACGTAGACGCCTTAGCCGGCGGGCCAGGCTACGCCGTTGACGCGGGCATGCGTATCGCGCGTGATATTTCGTCGGGTTGGCGTTTGCACGCCGGTGTGCGCTATCTCGATGGCGGTGCGGATAACGATGAGGTCTATACCTTCGCCGACTTTACGAGTGTCACTCTCGGCGTGACTTGGCGTCCTCGTTGATGGCCTCATTGAGAGGTAGAGGATCTTCTTCCAGTGCCATGCGCGCGGATTCATCCACATCGTCGAACTGACCGCGATTGACGGCCCAGAAAAAAGCCCAGATGGCCGCTGCGACCAAGATGATCGACAACGGTATCAACAGGTAGAGACTCTGCAACATCAGGCGGCTCCGCCTACAGCATGTGATGCGCGCAGGATACGACGCGCGTTGAAGACAACCAACAACGACGATAGCGACATGCCAAGCGCGGCAACCCAAGGGGGCATAAGGCCAATCGCTGCCAGCGGTAAGGCGGTCATGTTGTAGATCACCGCCCAACGCAGATTTTGTTGCACGATGACGAGAGTGCGGGTAGCGACATCGCGCGCGAGCGGCAGCGACGCAAGAGATTCGCGCAGTAAGAGTAAATCTCCTGCCGCGTGAGCGATGCTCGAGCCACGTCCCATCGCCATCGAGACATCGGCTGCCGCGAGTACCGGGCCGTCGTTGATACCGTCGCCGATCATGAGCACGCGGCGACCCTCGTTCTGCAAGTTTTGCAGGGTGCGTAATTTGTCCTCGGGGCGTAATTCTGCACTGACCTTGTCGATACCCAGTTCCCGAGCGGCATCCATAACGGCAGCACGGCGATCACCGCTCGCGAGATGTATCGAGAGCCCGCGGGTCTGCAGGGCGGCGACGGCGGCGGGCGCTTCGGTGCGCAGCACATCGGCAACGCGGAATTTAGCGCTACGCTTTAGACCATCGCTCAAGACGATTTGCGCATCGCTATCGGCAGAGCCAGGTTTCGCGAAAGAGGGCTTGCCGATACGCCATAAGGATCCGTCAACGTGACCCTCGATCCCGAGGCCTGCGATATCGCGCGCATCATGAGAAACCACCGCCGGATCAGCATATTCTTTGAAGGCCGCTGCCAAAGGATGCTGAGAGCTTGCCTCGAGAGCCGCGGCGATGGCGCGTGCGCGTGCCGGATCGAGATCGCCCGTGGTTTCGGTCGAAACGAGGCGCGGATGACCCTCTGTCAGGGTGCCGGTTTTGTCTAGCATCACCGTATCGACGCTCGCGAGCCCTTCGATTGCATCGGGACGCATGACGAGCACGCCAAGTTTGGCGAGTCGGGAGCTCGCCGCCGCGAGCGCGACGGGAGTGGCGATGGATAGCGCGCAGGGACAGGTTGCCACCAGCACGGCAAGTACGGCTGGGAAGGCACGAGCCGGGTCGATGACATACCAAACAAGTCCGACTAAGGTCGTCAGCAGCAGAATTCGGATAATGAACCAGGAGGCCATACGCTCGGCAGCGAGCCCTAACCGGGGGCGCTCGCTTTGTGCGCGTTCCAGCAGGCGCACGAGACTGTGTAGCGTGGACTCAGACGGCAGGTGAGTGACTTCGAGGGTGATTGCACCACCCGCATTGATCGAGCCGCCTAAGAGCGCCTCTCCGCCATGGCGTCGATTCGGCAAAGATTCGCCCGTCACGAGCGACTCGTCGACGAGTGCCGTTTCGCTCAGAACTTTTCCATCTACCGGAATGATTTGGCCTGTGCCGATGCGGATCTGATCTCCATGGCGCAGATCGCCTAGGGGTATTTTGGTCGCCACACCCGAATCGGGATCGATTCTTTGAGCTGTGGCGGGCAGAGCCCGCGCCAGCGCGTCGGTCACGTTGGCAGTCTGGTGTCGTCCTCGCATCTCGACGAAGCGACCGAGCAGCAGAAATAGAATGAACATCGTGACTGAGTCGAAGTAAACCTCGCCGGTTCCGGTGATGGTGTTGTAGACACTGGCGAGGTAGGCCAACACGAGCGCAATAGAAACGGTGACGTCCATGCCGAGCACGCGTCGGCGTAGGTCAGCGAGAGCGCCACGAAGTATGGGAGCGCCCGAGTAGAAGAGCACCGGGGTTGCCACGATGAGGCAAGTCCAGCGCAAGGCGTTCGAGAGATCGCTGTCGATGCCCTGAAAAGCGCCGGCATACAGGCCACCGGCATACATCATGACTTGCATCGAGCCGATCGCAGCGAGACCAATCCGCTTGAGCGCGGTACGACGCTCTATCTTTTGGGACTGCGCTGCGGCATCGCCGACGAGCGGCACAGGGCGGAAACCGATTTTCGCAACGCTGCCTAGAATCGTCCCGAGATTCACGACGCCGGGGTCCCAGGTGACCGACACCCGACTATTGACCACATTGACGTCTGCTCGTTTGATGCCCGGCAAGGTGCCTAGTGTATTTTTGATGGAGCGTGCACAGTTCGCGCAGTGAATGCCCTCGGCATTAAACACGGCGTGGCCTTCGCCATCTGATTCGCTTGCCCAATGTCCATCGAGCGATAGCGGGGCACTAGCCGCCATCGTGTGCGCCTAGTTCGACGACTGAGCTCGCCGACTCGAGTCGACCGCGTAGCCGCCAATCGTCAACCGAGACCTCCACCAACCATCGGCCGCTCGGTAACGGTGCGCCGGTCGCGCGATAGAGATCGGAGTTGGCAATGTGGGTTAGTGTCAGTTGACGATCGAGCTCCGAGAGAGTGGTGTGCGTCAAACTCAGTCTCAAAATTTCCGGGGCTGGTACGCCCGTCGTCGAGGCGTATCGTGCCTCAACGATGCCTGCTTTTTCAGCTTGGCGAAAATCAAGGTTCAAAGAAATGCCGGCGTCGATAGCGCGTTGCGCTCGGGCGAAGTCTGCATCCAGTGCCGAACCTTCTGAGACGTACTGCGATGGTAGTTCCGGTTCAGAGTCTGAGATTGCGAGATAAAAAGTATAGAAGCTCGCGAGGACTGCCGCGACCGGGATGCCGATCATGGCCCAAAAGATGGGGTGCTGACGTATTACCGGCATGTTTGTTGGCTCCCCACTACTCCCGCGGCGAGAAGAATCGCGATTCTGCCGACGCGCGCAGACTCGGATCGTTCTCGGCCTGCACTTCGAAGCGCAAATCCGCCACTCCGTCAGTGCGAGCAGCTGTTTCACCAGTATCGTCCCACGCGTCTTTGCGAACTCGGACGGCGGCGTTGAACACTTCGCCCGCGGGCACGGTGAATGCGGGTATCGTCGGGTCGAGTCGGTAAACTGCGGATGCGGCGCCGGAGGCGTCAGTGACCTTGACGATGAATCGGCGGGGCTCCGCACCCTTATTCATGATCTTCAGAAGATAGACGTTTTCGATCTCACCGCTGTCGAGTGAGCGATAGAGCGTATTCCGATCGTGCAGCACGTCGAGACCAACAGGCTTACGCATGGCGAGTGCCACGACGAAACCCACGCAGAGGGCAAGCAGCAAAAAACCATAGACGATGACGCGCGGACGCAGTACGCGTGTCTGTTTATGGTCTAGGGCGTTTTGCGTGTCGTAGCGAACTAAGCCGCGTGGGTAGCCCATCTTGTCCATCACGCTGTCGCAAGCATCGATGCAGGCTGCACAGGCAATGCACTCGTATTGCAGACCGTTGCGGATGTCGATTCCGGTTGGGCAGACCTGTACGCACATCGTGCAGTCGGTGCAGTCACCAAGACCGGCCGCGCGCGGATCGGTTCCTTTGCGGCGTCCGCCGCGGGGCTCTCCGCGCTCTGCCTCGTAGGTGATGATTAGGGTGTCACGATCGAACATTGCGCTCTGAAAGCGCGCATAAGGACACATGTATTTACAAACTTGTTCGCGCAGGAAGCCGGCATTGCCATAGGTTGCAAAACCGTAGAAGAGGACCCAGAAGGTCTCCCATGAGCCGAGCGAGAGCGTCAATACTTTCTGCGCCAAGACGTCGACTGGAGTGAAGAAACCGACGAACGTGAAACCGGTCCAGAGGGAAAAGGTAATCCACAAGAATTGCTTGGAGGCTTTGCGCAGGAATTTATTGGTCGATAGCGGTGCTGCGTCGAGCCTCATGCGCTTCGCTCGATCGCCTTCTGTGACGCGTTCCATCCAAAGAAAGACTTCAGTCCAGACTGTTTGTGGGCAGGCGTAGCCACACCACAAGCGTCCGCCGACAGCGGTAAAGAAAAAGAGGCTCAAAGCCGCGATGACGAGCAGCCAAGCGAGAAAGATAAAATCTTGCGGCCACAGGGTGAGGCCGAGTAGGTGGAATTTACGTGCCGGTAGATCGAACAAAATTGCTTGACGGTCGTCCCAACGCAGCCATGGCAAGCCGTAGAACAATCCGAGCAATACCCACACGGCCGTGATGCGCAGCGTAGTGAAGCGGCCTTTGACCTCGCGCGGATAAACTTTTTGATGCGCTTGGTAGTACGACTCTTCGACAGGGGGCTGTTCAGCGCGGCTCATGATATCGCTTTACGTAACGTCATCGACGGGGGGCAGGGGCTGGCGGCGTACACAACAAGCTCGCCGTCAGTCCGGCCGACACCGCGCTCACCAACCAAAAAAAGAAAAATCCGAAACTGTAGAGCGCCGTTCGACTGATGAGGGTGTCGGTCGGTCGAAGCACAGCGACGATCGGTGCCGGATCGACGAAGGCGAAGAACACTAGCGTGGCAACGCTCGCTGCTAGAAAAGAACACCAAGCGACGGTGAAGACGAGCCGGCCGCGCAGGCCGAGCTCGCCTTGTTGGGTACCGCTATCGGTCTCAGGGCTCAACTTGTGCGACACGCGTGGCTCCCATGCTGATCACATATGCTGCGAGCAGTCGGATGCGTGTATCCCCCAGGTGCTCCTGAGCGGGCATCATGTTCTGACGTCCATTCGCGATGGTATGGCGGATCGCTTCCATCGAGCCGCCGTGCAACCAGATGTTATCAGTCAAGTTAGGAGCGCCAATAGCCGACATTCCCTTGGCATCGGCGCCGTGACAGGCCGCGCAATAGTTTGCGAAGTGCTGTTGACCTGCGGCGACATCGCCTTTGGGCGCTTTCCGGCCCGACAACGACATGACATAGGCGGCGGCATCATCCATCCCTTTATCACCCAGAACTTCGGCCCAAGCTGCCATCACACCCATGCGTCCGTAGGTGATGGACGTTTTGATGAGTTCGGGGTCACCGCCCCAGAGCCAGTCGCCGTCGGTCAGGTTCGGGAAGCCTGCGCCGCCCCGACCATCTGAGCCGTGACATGCGGCGCAGTTGTTAGCGAAGAGGTTGCGACCGATCGCCACTGCTTGCGGATCACTAGCGAGTTCGTCAGGCGCTTGATCGGCGAATTTCGCGAGGATGACCTGCGCTTGTTTCTCTTGCTCGGCCTGCAACTCTTCCCATTGCTTGATTTGTGTCCAGCCAAGACTGCCGCGCGAGTTGCCAAGAGTGGGATAGAGGAATGCATAGGCAATCGAGAACACAACCGACAGGACAAACAACCACAGCCACCAGCGCGGTAGCGGATTATTGTACTCCTTCAAGTCGCCGTCCCATACGTGACCCGTGGTGTCTTCAGTACGTTGTGATTCACCTCGACGCTTGCGCATCCATACAAGCAACAAAACCGCCGCAGCGGTATTGAGTACCGTGAGTACGACGACGAAGAGGTTAACTCCGGAGCTGAGCATGATTAATCTTCCTCGAGCGGCAGCTTGGCCGCTTCATCGAATTTCTCGCGGCGCCGTCGGCTATAAGCCCACATGACGACTCCGACGAATGCCAACATCGCCAACAGCGTGGCGACGCCACGGACGATGCCCATCATTTCGGGCGAGACGGTCATTTCCACTCCTTAGAAGCGATCCCGAGTCCTTGCAGGTAGGCGATCAAAGCGTCCATTTCGGTCTTACCCTCGACAGCCGCACTCGCGCCAGCAATATCCTCGTCCGTATAGGGATGTCCGAGGGTGCGCAAGGTAGCAAGTTTCTTTGGCGTAATGCTCGAGTCGATCGTCGTTTCGGCCAGCCAAGGAAAACCAGGCATGTTCGACTCCGGCACGAGATCACGCGGGTTCATCAAGTGCAAGCGCTGCCACTCGTCACTGTATTTGCCGCCGACACGCGCAAGATCCGGACCCGTTCGCTTGGAACCAAACTGGAAGGGGCGGTCGTATACCGATTCGCCCGCAAGCGAGTAATGACCGTAGCGCTCCACCTCACCACGCAGGGGACGGATCATCTGCGAATGACAGACGTAACATCCTTCGCGGACATAAATGTCACGACCTTCGAGTTGAAGAGCGGGGTAGGGTTTGATACCCGGTGCGGGCTCGGTGACCTCGGCGGTCATGGTCAACGGAACGATCTCGACAAGGCCGCCGATGCTGATGACGATCACGACGAGGATGCTCAGCAGACCAATATTCTTTTCGACGATTTCATGTTTCATGGTGATTCTCCCGGCGCTCAGGCGTGCGCCGGTTCGGCAGCGGGAATGGCGACGGGCGTCACCTTGCCTTGTCCGATCGTCTTGGCAACGTTGTAAACCATGAGGAACATTCCGAAGAGCACCAGCAGGCCGCCCAACAACCGAATGCCGTAGTACGGGTAGGTTGCGTTGAGCGCTTCGACGAAGGTGTAGGTCAGCGTGCCGTCGGGATTGGTCGCGCGCCACATTAAGCCCTGCATGACACCAGCGATCCACATCGAGACCGTGTAGAGCACGATGCCGATGGTCGTTGTCCAGAAGTGGATGTCTATGAGCTTGATGCTCCACATCTGCGTCTGACCAAAGAGGCGTGGAATCATCATGTAAAGCGAACCTACGGAGACCATTGCGACCCAGCCCAGCGCTCCGGAGTGCACGTGGCCAATCGTCCAATCGGTGTAGTGCGACAGAGCGTTGATGGTCTTGATCGCCATCATCGGACCCTCGAAGGTCGACATGCCGTAGAACGACAGCGAGACGATCAAGAACTTCAAGATGGGGTCAGTGCGCAACTTATGCCAAGCCCCTGAGAGCGTCATGATGCCGTTGATCATGCCGCCCCACGACGGCGCCAGAAGCATCAAAGAAAACACCATCCCGATGCTCTGCGCCCAATCGGGCAGAGTGGTGTAGTGCAGATGGTGTGGGCCGGCCCACATGTAGATCGAGATCAGCGACCAGAAGTGCACGATCGATAAACGATATGAATAGATCGGGCGACCCGCCTGCTTCGGCACGAAGTAATACATCATGCCGAGGAAGGCCGCGGTCAAGAAGAAGCCGACCGCATTGTGTCCGTACCACCATTGCACCATCGCATCGACGACACCGGCGTAGGCCGAATAGCTCTTGGTGAAGGTGACTGGGATAGCTGCACTGTTGACGATGTGCAGCACGGCGATCGTAATGATGAACGCCGCATAGAACCAGTTAGCGACGTAGATGTGTGAGACCTTGCGCTTGGCGATGGTGCCTAAGAACACGATGGCATACGCCACCCACACGACCGCGATCAAAAGATCGATCGGCCATTCAAGTTCAGCGTACTCCTTGCTGCTGGTCATGCCGAGAGGCAGGCTGATCGCCGCAGCAACAATGACGGCTTGCCAACCCCAGAAGGTGAACGCTGCGAGTCCATCGGAGATCAGTCTCGTGTGACACGTGCGCTGCACTACGTAGTAAGACGTGGCAATGATGGCCGAGCCTCCGAAGGCGAAGATCACGGCGTTGGTGTGCAGCGGACGCAGGCGGCTGAAGGTCAGCCACGGCGTGTCGAAGTTGAGTTCTGGGAACAGCAGCTGGGCGGCGATGAGGACGCCCACGGACATGCCGACGACGCCCCAGACGAGGGTCATGATGGCGAACTGCCTCACGACCTTGTCGTTATAGGACACGGACACAGTATTTGCGGTCATTCTGGAGAGACCCCCCGGGTTTGTAACGCGGGGATTTTCTCCGGGGGTCTACCGTCGTTGAATAGGTAGATTACGCAGGCATCAAACCGTTTTGCCGAGCTCCAACACCATCCGCACGAGCTGCGCGAGCGAGTGTGCGCCCATCTTCTCCATGACACGCGCACGGTGGATTTCGACCGTGCGCTGACTGACGCCGAGATCGCCGGCCATGACTTTGTTGGCCTTTCCTTGGGTGACGAGCTGCAGTACTTCTTGCTCGCGTGGTGTGAGTGACTCGAAGCGCTGCCGCAAGGTTTCGCGTTGCTGTAGCACTTGTCGGTGCTCGGCATCACTTGCGAGGGCGCGTTGTACGCGATCGATCAGATCCTGATCACGGAAGGGCTTCTGGAGGAAATCGAACGCTCCATGCTGAATCGCCTCGACGGCCATCGGTATGTCACCGTGGCCGCTGATGAAAATGACCGGAATGATCGCGCCGCGCTGATTGAGTTCTGCCTGCAGTTCGATACCGCTCATGCCGGGCATGCGCACATCGAGTACGAGACAGCCGGGTTGATCGCTATCCCATGCGGTAAGGAATTCTTGCGCAGATGCATAGGCGATCGTGGGCAGACCAACGGATTTAAGTAATAAGCGCAGCGAGCTGCGAACGGCATCATCATCATCAACCACATGAACGGTAGCAGGGCGCGTCATCGAGGCGTCTCTCCAGAGTAAGGCAGGCTCAAGGTGAATCGGGCGCCGCCGCTGGCGGCCGAGTCGTAACTCAGTTTTCCGCGATGCGCTTCGGCGATAGTTCGGCTGATCGCAAGACCGAGGCCAGTACCTGTGGCCTTGGTAGTACAGAAGGGGTCAAAGATACGGCTGACGAGATCCGCAGGTACGCCGGGCCCGTTATCTTCAATCACGAGTTGTACCGCGGTGTCGGACCATCTCGTCTGTAGACGGATTTCGCGCTGACCGCGGGGTTGCTCCACCAACGCTTCGATTGAATTGCGTAACAGGTTCAAGGCAATTTGCTGAATCTGAATACGGTCGAGCAGTGCGATTGGCATGGTTGGGTCGAACTCAGTGATGATTCGAACCTCGTTCAACCGGGCGTCACCCGCAACGAAGCCGATGACTTCATTGACGACGTCGTTCAAGTTGGAAGGTTCTTGACGCGTCTCGCGATTCTGTACGAGTGCGCGCAATCGCCGAATGATCTCGCCCGCCCGTAGTGCTTGTTGGCTGATCTGATCTAGCGCCATTTTGACATCGCCGTCGGGGTCGACACTCGACAAGTCGGCTTGCGCGACGAGGCGTAATGCTGCATTGGCGTAATTGGCGATCGCCGCGAGTGGTTGATTCAATTCGTGCGCGATACCCGCGGCCATCTCGCCCATCGTCGCTAACCGCGACACTTGAGTCATGCGCGACTGAGCGGCCTGTGCTTCTTCCTCTGCTTTTCGTGATTCGGTGATGTCTTCGCCTGAGGAGAAGAAGCCGGTCAGATGACCGCTGGCATTACGAATGGCGATGCAGCGCCATGCGACGAGTCGTCGATCACCACTTGCTGAGAGGACCTCGTGCTCGAAATAGCGCTCATCACCGACCGCGTTGGCTGCCACGTCGCGAAAGGCGCGGGCGACATCGTCTTGTTGATCGGCCGGTACGGCCAGCTCAAGCCAATCTCGGCCAAGCAAATCCATCTCGCGTCGGCCGAGTGACTCGCACCCGCGGCGATTGATCAATTGCACTCTCCGATCGGGCGAGAGCGCGAGCAAGATGACCTGCGCCATCTCAAGGTACATGTTGGCGCGATCTCGCTCGCGCCGAATCGCCGACATCGCTTCGCGGCGTAACGTGATGTCGTGTAGCAAGCCGACAAACCGCGGCGGGTTAGCGCCGTGGATTTGGCCCACTGATAAGAACACGGGAAATATCGAGCCGTCTTTGCGCTGAGCATCGACTTCGCGGCCGATACCGATAATGTGCGGAACACCGGTAGACAGATAGCGTCCCATGTAGCGATCGTGCGAGTCGGAGTCCGTGCGAGTCATCAGGATGCTGACATTGCGCCCGATCACTTCGTCCGCTCGATAGCCGAAGAGCCGCTCGCCCGAACGATTGAAACTTTCGATGATGCCGCGCGAGTCGATGATGATCACGGCGTCAACCGTGGCATCAAGCAGCGCTTGCATCTCAGGCTGTCGCTGCTGTCGGACCTCAGGAGTGGGGCTCATATGGAAGTTGATTTTGACGAACTCGGACGCGTTGCGCGATACGCCTAGGTATTAATCGCAATGGCCGTTGCCGCGGAGGCATGTGATCGTTGGGCGCCATCCGTCAGGAGGATGACATGGCCAACTCGGAAGCCATCGAGCAGCGCTTGTTGTTGCGACGCGGCGAGCTGCTTCAAAGAGCGCAAGCTGTGGGTTCGGATCTACGTCATGAGCGTGATCCTTTGGTCGCTGACTTTGCCGATCAGGCTATCCAACGCAGTAATGACGAAGTGCTGCGCCAGATTGGCGACGTCGCCAAAGACGAACTGCTTCAGATCGATGCTGCGCTAGGCCGTTTGGCGTCTGGGGAGTATTTCACCTGCACCCATTGCTCGGGTCAGATCGAGATGGCGCGGCTCGAGGCCTTACCCGCCACTGACCTGTGTGCCGCTTGCGCACAACGGAGTCGCTGACGGCGGTGAACGTTCTGAGCTCCATTTTGGTTCTGGCCGATCGCGCGAGCGAGGCCGAGGCAGCCGTGCGCAAGGCCTCGGTGATGGCCCGTCACTTCGATGCGAATATCGAGATCTTCGCTTGCGATACCGAACATGCGTGGGCCATCGACGATCCGTCGCCGGCAGCCAAAGCGGTGATCTCAAGCTGTCTCTTGGGAACCGAGCGCTATCTCGATGCGCTGCGAGGGTCGGTAGCCGGCAACGATCTGCAAATCACGACGCGAGCGGCCTGCGCCAGTTCGATGGAAGAGGGCATACGCGACCGAGTGCGTGCAAGTCATCCGGATCTCGTCATCAAGACTTTGATGCCGGCATCGGACACCGCGCCCATGTCTCCACGTCCGCTCGAGATGCAATTGATGCGCTGCTGTGCCGTACCGTTGCTCGTCACGCGGGGGCGTTCTTGGCGTCCGACGACCAAGTTTGCCGCCGCCGTGGATCTTGATGGTCATGATCCGGCGCGCGTCCGTGATCTCATCGCATCCGTGGAGTTTCTGGCTCACGGCTGTAGCGGTGAACATGCGTTGGTTCGTGGGCGCTCGGTCGAGGAGATTGTTCGCTTCGTCGAGCAACATCAGATCGACGTGCTCGTGATGGATGGGCCTGCTGAGGGTTCGTGGCAGGGGCCCGAGCCATCGTTGATCGAGCGCTTGTTGAGCGTTCTCGAGTGCGACGTGTTGATTCTGCCTAGCGCGGCTCTGAGCGCGCCACGCGCGAGTTTGCTCAGCTAGCTGCCTTGTCGGTCAGGCGATCCAAGCGGATGCGTCGCACGGTCATCCACGAGAACAGTCCGATCACACCGACGAGCACGGCCATCAAAAGGCCAAGCCACCAGCGAACCTTCCACGCCTCATAGAGACCCCAAGCCACGCCGATGGGCGTGCTCACCAGTAGAACGGGTTTTGCGATACGCATTGCGGGGCGAAAGCATACCTCGCTAGGCTCGGGTGCATGAAAACTTCTGCCATCGTGCTGCTCGCCTTGCTACTCACCTCGCTATCGGCCGGGGCGTCGCCGCTCGATGATGAGGCGGTTTATCAAGCCCGTTTTCAGCAGTTGTTCGCTTCGTTTCGTGCGGGGCTCGGCCTTGAAACCTACGAACCGCTCGAATCGGTCCCGGGTGCTCGCGAGCATCGGCCGTTGCCGAAGGCCAGTCGCGCGAGCATCGATTCAACGGCATTACAGCAGGCGCGTGATTACGCGGCAGCCAACCGTTCCTCTGCCTTTCTCGTTTGGCGCGATGGCGTGATCGAGGAGGCGAGTTATTTTGGTGATACGAAGGAAGAGAGTCTTTTGACCTCGCGGTCGCTCGCGAAGCCGATGACCGCGATTGCGGTGGGTAGAGCGATCGCACTTGGGCATATTCGTTCGCTCGATCAGCCCGTGGCGGATTTCGTGACGGAATGGCGCGGCGATGAGCGGCGTCGATTGATTCTGGTGCGACACTTGCTCGATATGCGTTCGGGCTTCCTGCCTCAGTCGGCTTCATCGGATCCGGCACATATCCTGAATCGCGCGTATCTTCATCCACGCCACGACGAAATCATCATTCGCGAGTACCCCGTCGTTGATGTGCCCGGGTCTCGATACGAATACAACAATGCCTCGTCGGAGATGGTGGCGGTGTTGATCGAGCGTGCCACGGGGCGGCGCTACGCCGAGTTTCTCTCGCAGGAAGTGTTGCAACCGATTGGGGCGCCGGGTGGCAATGTTTGGATCAATCGGCCGGGCGGCGTTGCGCACGCGGGTTGCTGTTTAATGCTACCGGCGGAGGCCTGGCTGCGCCTCGGCATTTTGCTGGCCGCCGATGGCGTGTGGCAGGGCGAACGTCTCCTGCCGGCTGGATACGTCACCGAAATGCGTCGGGGTACTCGTGAGAATCCCTATTACGGCCTGGGTGTTTACG
>Ga0208788_1000151_pt1 | contig 36110 bp, 39 predicted proteins | sample Wag4_2014_7_11_3_FD_187363 | JGI IMG/M metagenome (GOLD analysis project Ga0208788, IMG submission 187363) | Fresh water mixed with fracking chemicals microbial communities from Ohio, USA - Utica-2 Time Series FC 2014_7_11 (SPAdes) (version 2) ...
GGGCAAAGACCAGGTGTTCTTCGGTGCTCGTGTGAGTTTTTTGCGCAACGACACAGAGCCAGAAGAGACGGTCACCATCGTGGGACAGGACGAGGTCGAACCCCTGCAAAGACATGTCAGCTGGGTGTCGCCAGTGGCGCGGGCCCTGCTCAAAGCCCGCGAGGGCGATGAGGTGCTGCTGCGCAGCCCTTCTGGAGAAGATCGCCTGTTGATAACCCAGGTGGTTTATGACAGAGTGGTCCTCAATGACGACCATCAAGCCAAGTTCGGCTGACCAAGACTTTCAGAACTGGGTTCAACGCTCTTCAGGCCAGCGCTCCGAGTCTTTGTCCCAGCCGACGACCGCCTTGCAGGCGGCCAATCCGGTATCGACCGATCCGGCGGTGTCGTTTTCAGAGCAGTTGGCGCTGGCCAAGACGGATCCAGGCCTTCGAGCCAGCCCCCGGTCCACCCCGACGCAGCCCTCCGATGTTCAGCCTGCAGCAGCGGTCTATATTTCGAGCACGGGCCAAGGGGAGGATAAGAATGTCCACCACCGACTGCCTGATGGTAGGCCGGTGACCTATGACGACATTCGTCGTGCAGTGGCAGAAGGACGAGGTGACGAGGATGTCTCGCCTTACTTCACAGGACAAACCAATGCGCAGGCCTTGGCAGCCCATGGCTTTGCCGAGAGCATGGAACAGGCCCCCCGGCTGGTGGGGGGCGTAGCGGCTGTCGCCACGCGTTCGTGGCTGTCTCTGCTCAGTTCTATTACGGATACCTTTGGCTTTGGCGACAAGATTCGCACGGCCATGGCCGACGAGGCGACCAAGGCCAAACCCAAGTCTCTGGACGATTCCTCGCGTTAGGCGGTGACGTCGGCCAGGATGTCGGCCACGGTGGGGCGCTGAAGTATCACGCGGAGTTCATTGCGCAGTCGTTGGCTCTGCACACGCCTGGAATCCTGCATAAAGCTCATCATCATCGGGCTCACACGCCCTTGTTTGACCAAGTCCTCTAACTCTGGCCTGCTGATGCGTTTGGGCAGCGGTAGACCCAGGTGTTGGGCGACCGTGTCAAAGTAATCTCCCATCTTCAGGTGGTCTGGCATGACCGCATTGGTCACACGTGCGGGTCGTCCATGCCAGAGGGCCTTCCAGCAAATCTGTGCCAGGTCGTCGGCATCGATGTGATTGGTGTAGACATCATCGTCCGGCAGTAGGGCTGGCATCCCCGCTCGCAGCCGTTCAATCGGCAGACGCTCTGGCCCCGAGATGCCGGGCACTCGCAGAACATGAAAGCCCAGGGCTCTCCACTGCCGCTCTGCATCTAGTCTTCGAAGTGATCGCGGCTGTTTGGTCAGACATTGACTGGTCTCCACCACCGCGGCCCCTTGATGGTCGCCATAGACACCGGTGGTACTGATGTAGACACCGCGCCGTCTTTTGCTGGCTGCGGTCGTCATGCCTCTGAGTCCGATGCCGGCTCGGGCTGCTCGCCAGGCAGTCGCCAGACGCCTGGATCGAAGGTCTGTCGAGCCCTGCTCGGACGGTGGTACCAGGACGATGCTGTGCGTGGCCCAGCGGGACAGGCGCTTGCGAACGTCTGGCTTGTCGAGATCCCAGCCGAGACTTCTAGAGACCTTGAGCAGCATTGGCCCACGAGACTCTGAGCCTGCATAGGCCTGTGCAATTCTGTGGCCTACATCTCCACTGCCAACGAGGGCAATACGCGGTCGCCTGAATCTAAACGGAAGGGCAGTGGGGCTCATCGGTTCTGGAATGTCTGCGGATTTTATTCGCCGAGATAGGCGGCCCGAATGGCAGGACTATTGAGCAAGGTCTGGCCAGCGCCTTGTTCGGTGATCTGACCTGACTCCAGAACGTAGGCCCAGTCGGCTATTTGGAGTGCCAGTCGAGCGTTTTGCTCGACCAACAGAATGCTGGTGCCAGCTTGGGCGATTTCGGTGACCGTCTGAAAAATCTTGTCCACCATAATCGGCGACAGACCCATGCTTGGCTCGTCAAGGAGTAGAAGGCGCGGGTGAGCCATCAGGGCCCGACCCATGGCTAGCATCTGCTGCTCCCCACCCGATAGCGTGCCGGCGAGTTGATGCGCTCGCTCCTTGAGCCGGGGAAAGCGCTCAAACTGGGACTCGAGGTCTTGTTGGATCAGAGCCCTGGTGGCCGCTGGCCGACTGTAGGCGCCCATCAACAGGTTCTCGGTGATGGTCATGCGTGCAAAGATGCCACGCCCTTCAGGCACCATGACCAGCCCGGCAGCCGGCAGAGCATGACCTGCCAGCGCAGTGATGTCGTCGCCGTCAAACAGGACCCGACCGTCTGCCTTGGGCACCTGGCTTGTGATGGCACGTAGGGTGGAACTCTTGCCGGCGCCGTTGGCCCCAATCAGCGCCACGGTCTGTCCTTGCTGCACCGTCAGGTCGATGCCTTTGACCGCTTGGATGCCGCCATAGGCGACTGAGAGGCCCTCGACGGTGAGGTAAGCCTTGGTCTGAGCCATGGCCTCTCGTTGGACTCTTTGGTTAGACATGACTGGCCTGTGTTCCAAGATAAGCCTCTATGACCGAGGGGTCCCTCTGCACGACCAATGGCGTTCCCTGGGCGATGACGCGACCATAGTCCAATACAGTGACCTGGTCACACAGACCCATGACCAGTTTGACGTCATGCTCGATGAGCAGAATGGTCCGACCGTCGGACTGTATTCTGACCAGTAGCTCCTTTAGGCCATTTTTCTCAGTTGCGTTCATGCCAGCAGCGGGTTCGTCCAGGGCCAGCAGTTGAGGCTCAGTGGCCAGGGCTCGGGCGATTTCCAGGCGACGCTGGTCGCCATACGACAGGGTCCGAGCCAGTTGATGGGCGGTATGGTCTATGCCGACATAACGCAGCCAGTCATGGGCTTGCTCGACCATCTGAGCCTCCATCTTCTGGTAACCCGCGGTTCGAAAGATGGCACCCAAGACACCCGAAGACCAGCCGTGGGTTCGAACGTGTCGTCCGACCATGACGTTTTCCAAGACGGTCATGTCGGCAAAGAGTCGAATATTCTGGAAGGTTCTGGCGATGCCGGCCTGGGCCACCTGGTGAACGGAGCTGGGTTCGTAGGGTCGGCCGTTGAGTTCAAACCGGCCTGTATCAGGCTGGTAGAGGCCGGTGATGACATTGAAAAAGGTGGTCTTGCCGGCCCCATTGGGGCCAATGAGGCCGTAGATCTGCCCCTGCTGCACTTGCAGGTGAACATCGGTCAGCGCGGCCAGGCCACCAAAGCGTTTGGAGACGCCTTGAACGTGGAGCAGGGCTTTGGTCATGTACGGCCTCCCGCATGGTGTCGGGGGATCAGGCCGTGTGGTCGGTAGAGCATGATGAGGACCATCGATAGGCCAAATAGCAGCATGCGAAGTGCCTCGGGTGCGATGTATTCATGTCCAAGTAGCTGCAGCTGAATGGGCTTGGCCAGATGACGCAGGGCTTCTGGGATGGCGTATAGCAGAACGGCTCCCAGTACGACGCCTTTGACATTGCCCATACCACCCAGCACCACCATGGCCACAATGACAATGCTCTCCATGAGCACAAAACTCTCGGGCGATACAAACCCCTGAAAGGCCGAGAACATCGCACCTGACACGCCACCGAAACTCGCACCCATGGCAAAGGCCAGCAGCTTGATGTTTCGGGTATTAATGCCCATGGCCTTGGCAGCGATTTCATCCTCACGTATGGCCATCCAGGCCCGACCCACCCGAGAGGATTGCAGTCGGACGCTCACCAGCACCACCAAGAGGGTCAGCACGAGGAATAGGTAGTAGTAGAGCTGAACAGAGGGCAGGCTGAGCTCACCGATCTGAAGAGGTTGTGCGAGGCTCACTCCGGCAATGCTGATGGGGTCTATGTTGGTGATGCCTTGGGGACCATTGGTGATGTTGGCTGGTGCGTTCAGGTTGTTCATGAAGATGCGGATGATCTCGCCAAAGCCCAGGGTCACAATAGCCAGGTAATCACCCCGCAGCCGAAGGACCGGAAAACCCAGCAGCACACCAAAGCCAGCAGCCACCACAGCCGAGAGTGGAATCACAAACCAGATGCTGCTGTGAAGACCATCGGGAAAGGTCTGTGCAATCCACTCAAAGTTCTCGGCCAGATGGGGTGAGGCCAGCAGGGCATATAGATAGGCCCCAACGGCGTAAAAAGCCACATAGCCCAGGTCTAGAAGACCGGCGTAGCCGACCACAATGTTTAGACCCAGGGCCAGCATCACGTAGAGCAGGGCAAAGGCCAGGATGCGCACCCAGGCATTGCCAAATTCGGCAGCTGCGAATGGCAGTAGCACCAGGGCCAGGCCGATCAAGACCGTGGCGAGCAAGGCCTGGCGGCTGCCGGGTGTTGTGAGGGAGCGGTTGCCTTGTGGGGTCATAGTGGTTATTAGGCCCGGTCCGCCACTCGCTCACCCAGTAGACCCGATGGTCTGAAGATGAGCACCACAATGAGCACTGCAAAGGCAAAGATGTCTTGGTAGTGACTACCGAGAAAGCCTCCGGTGAGGTCACCAATGTAGCCGGCCCCCAGGCTCTCGATGACGCCCAGCAACAGGCCACCCAAGACCGCGCCAGGAATGTTGCCGATGCCACCAAGCACTGCAGCGGTAAAGGCCTTGAGTCCGGGGATAAAGCCCATGGTGAACTGCACGATGTTGTAGTTCATGGCGACCAAGAGACCGGCCACCGCGGCCAGTGCAGCGCCGATCATGAAGGTCAGGGCAATGACGCGGTCGGCATTCACGCCCATGAGCATGGCCATCTTGGGGTTTTCAGAGACCGCCCGCATGGCTCGACCCAGCCGAGAGAACTGCACCATGGTAATCAGCCCAGCCATCAGGACCGCAGCGGTGACCAGAATGAGCAATTGTTTGGGCGCTAAGAAGGCACCGCCGATTTGGATGGGATCGGTGGGTAGCAGGTCTGGGAAGACCATTGGGTTGGGGCCCCAGATCAGCATGGCAAGGGTCTGCAGCACAATCGATAGGCCAATGGCGGTGATCAGTGGTGCTAAACGTGGGGCATTGCGAAGCGGGCGGTAGGCGATTCGCTCGATGGCGGCCGATAGGGCCATGCAGACGGGGATGGCGATGATCGCAGCAGCGACCAGCAGCAGAGGCCCAGGCAGACTGGGGAAGGCGGCATGCAGGGCTGCGACGACGGTCATGCAGACCATGGCGCCGACCATCAGTACCTCGCCATGGGTGAAGTTGATGAGCTGCAGGATGCCGTAGACCATGGTGTAGCCCAAGGCAATCAGGGCATAGACGCTACCGAGCACCAGGCCATTGAGGATTTGTTGGAGCAGGATTTCCATGGTCTTCTAAAAACAAAAGGTCCCTGTCTTATGGACAGAGACCTTTTTAACACAGCTTATGACCAGACCCGATTAGGGCCACGGCCATTGAGACCTTTACTTCACGCTCAGAACGTAGGTCGCCAGGGCCTTGGCGTCTGCGTCAGAGACTTGGGGGTGCGGGGGCATGGGGATTGGGCCCCAGACACCCTTGCCACCAGACTTGATTTTGCCAGCCAGGTAGGCCACGGCATCACCCTTGCCAGCGTATTTTGCAGCGACGTCCTTGTAGGAAGGACCTACTTTTTTGGCGCCTTCAGCGTGACAGGCGTAGCAGTTGTACTTCTTGCCCAGTGCGCTGTCTGCAGAGGCAGCACCGGCGACAGCCATTAGGGCTGCGGCGAGAACGAATTTACGCATTGATCAATCTCCTAGGTTAGTAACTGGCGAATGGTTTCCCGGGATATTCGCTAGTGGACATATTGTAACCAAGGGCGCCAGGGCTTGCTCAGACCCCCGGCGACCCTTTGGTTGGCTCAGCCCCGCCCCAGATTGGGGTCGGTGACCGCTCCTTTGCTGGCGGTGGAGGCTAGTGCGGCGAACTTGGCCAGCACGCCGCGGGTATAGCGTGGCTTGGGCTGGACCCAGGCCGCCTTGCGCTTGGCCATCTCGTCGTCAGAGATGTTGAGCTGAATGAGCAGCTGCTTGGCGTCGATGGTGACACTGTCACCCTCTTGGACCATGGCGATCGGGCCACCGACAAAAGCCTCCGGTGCCACATGACCCACCACCATGCCCCAGGTACCGCCTGAGAATCGGCCGTCGGTGATCAAGCCCACGGATTCACCGAGTCCTTGGCCGATCAGGGCCGAGGTGGGTGCCAACATCTCGCGCATGCCGGGGCCGCCCTTGGGTCCCTCGTAGCGAATGATGATCACGTCGCCGGCTTTGATCTGGCGATCCATGATGGCGGCCATGGCCTGGTCTTCCGAGTCAAAGACCCGGGCTGGACCGGTGATGACCGGGTTCTTGAGACCACTGATTTTGGCCACGCAGCCCTCAGGCGAGAGGTTGCCTTTGAGGATGGCCAGGTGGCCCTCCTTGTAGAGCGGTTGGTCAATTGGGCGAATAATGTTTTGGCCAGCGGGGGGCTGGTCTGGAATGTCCTTGAGGGTCTCGGCGATGGTCTTGCCCGTGATGGTGAGGCAGTCGCCATGCAGCAGGCCTGCATTGAGCAGCATCTTCATGACCTGGGGGATGCCACCGACCTTGTGCAGCTCGGTGATCACGTATTGGCCTGAGGGCTTGAGGTCACAGAAGACTGGGACGCGACGGCGAATGCGCTCGAAGTCGTCGATGGTCCAGTCCACCTCGGCGGCATGGGCAATGGCCAGGAAATGCAGCACTGCATTGGTCGACCCGCCGGTGGCCATGATCACGGTCACCGCATTCTCAATGGCCTTCTTGGTGATGATGTCGCGGGGTTTGATGCCTTTTTTGATGGCCTCGACCAAGACGGCCGCCGACTCGGCAGCGCTCTGGGTTTTCTCGCCATCTTCGTTGGCCATGGTGCTGGAGTAGGGCAGGCTCATTCCCATGGCCTCAAAGGCCGAGCTCATGGTGTTGGCGGTGTACATGCCGCCGCAGGAGCCTGAGCCGGGGCAGCTCTTTTGTTCGATGGCTTTGAAGTCAGCCTCATCCAGGCGTCCCGCTGTGAATTCACCAACGGCCTCAAAGGCCGACACGATGGTTAGGTCTTTGCCTTTGTGATGACCGGGCTTGATGGTGCCGCCATAGACATAGATGGCTGGCACGTTGGTGCGCGCAATGGCGATCATGCCACCGGGCATGTTCTTGTCGCAGCCCCCAATCACCACGACACCATCCATCCACTGGCCATTGACGCAGGTCTCGATACAGTCGGCGATGACCTCGCGAGAGACCAGGGAGTACTTCATGCCCTCGGTCCCCATACCGATGCCATCGGAGATGGTGGGCGTGCCAAAGAGTTGTGGATTGGCGCCAGAGGATTTCAGCGCTGCAACGGCTGCATCGGCCAGTGGCTGCAGGCCACTGTTACAGGGCGTGATGGTCGAATGGCCGTTGGCGACACCGACCATGGGCTTGTCAAAGTCTTGTTCCTTGTAGCCCATGGCGTAGTACATGGAACGGTTGGGCGCACGGGCCACCCCTTGGGTGACATTTTTGGAGCGATCGTTGTAGGGCATGTTGGACAGTCCGGTCGGTTCTAAACGAGAAAGGGTGACATCAAATCATATTGTGACTCATGGCACACTGCCGCCATGACTGCCCCCTGGCAACATCCTCAGTTTGACCCCATCGCGATCAGCCTTGGGCCCGTTGCCATTCATTGGTATGGCTTGATGTACCTCTGCGCCTTCCTGGCTTTTTATGGCCTGGGCCGCCTGCAGATGGCTGGCCGCATGGCCCACAGCCGCATGACGGTCCGCGACCTGGACGACCTGTTGCTGTGGGGCGCCTTGGGCGTGGTGCTGGGCGGGCGCCTGGGCTATGTCTTGTTCTATAAGCCCGAGTACTACCTGCAGCACCCATTAGAGATTCTCTGGGTCTGGCAGGGTGGCATGGCCTTTCATGGTGGTTTGCTGGGGGTGGTGGTTGCACTGCTGGGCTTTGCAGCCAGCCGTCGGCATTTGGGGTCAGACGGTACTGGCCAGACCCTCCCTTGGACTGGTCGCTTCTGGGTTTTGGCAGATTTTGTCGCCCCCCTGGTGCCGTTGGGATTGGCCTTTGGCCGGCTGGGCAATTTCATCAATGGCGAGCTCTGGGGCCGCGTCACGGACCCGAGCGCTCCCTGGGCCATGGTCTTCCCGCAGGCCGGCGATGGCCTGGCGCGTCACCCATCTCAGCTCTATCAGCTGGCCCTGGAGGGCTTGGCCCTGTTTGCCCTGCTCTGGCTGTTTTCTGCCAGACGACGGCCGGCGGGACAAATTGCTGGCATGTTTTTGCTGGGCTACGGTCTGGCCAGGTTCACGGCCGAGTTCGCTCGGGAGCCAGATGCCTTCTTGGGTCTGCTCTCCATGGGCTTGTCCATGGGCCAGTGGCTGAGCCTTCCAATGGTGTTGGGGGGCTTGGCACTGATGGTGTGGGCGGCTCGCCGGGAATATACCGATCGCTGAATATGTGGCGCCGCCATAAGATGGCGAGCCTATGTTCGAGCGTCTCCGCCAGGCCAGCGCCGCCCAAAAAGAAAAGACCAGGCTCAAGCTTTTGCTCGAGGCCTGTGACCGACTGCTGACCGAAGCCGGGGAGTCCATCAGTCAGAAGTTGGCCTCCGAGGGCTTGGCGCTCTACGAAGACCTCACCCCCGAATCCAAGCTCTCCTTCTTTCTGACGCTGGCGGAGCGCTTCAACCCCGATGTCAATGCGGTGCGCGACATCGCCGCCCGTTACGCCCAGTCCGGCGAGGCTCAGGACCTGATCGACTTGATGGGCAAGGCCGAACCCCCCAGGCAGGAGCTCTTTCGCAGGCTCAATCAGGTACCCCACGGCTGCGCAGTATTGGTCCGCATGCGCATGGCCCTCCTGCAGCACCTTAAAAAACACCCCTCCTTGCGGCTGGTCGATGCAGACCTTCAGCACCTGTTGTCGTCTTGGTTCAACCCTGGCTTTTTATCCCTCGAGTCTCTGAACTGGCAGTCGCCCGCTGGTCTGCTAGAGAAAATCATCGCCCATGAGGCGGTTCATGAGATCGATGGCTGGGCGGATTTGCGTCGCCGATTAGAGCCGGATCGTCGACTGTTCGCCTACTTTCACCCAGCTCTGCCCAACGAGCCTCTGATTTTTGTGGAGGTGGCCCTGTTGGCCGAGATGCCCAGTGCCATTGCGCCGCTGCTCGATCGCAAGTCCGCCACCACCATCGAGGCTAGGCAGGTCAAGGTGGCGGCGTTCTATTCAATCTCCAACTGTCAGCCCGGGCTCAAGGGTGTCCACCTGGGCAATTTCTTGATCAAGCGGGTGGCGGAGTCCCTTCAGAAAGAATTCCCCAGTCTCAAGACCTTCTGCACGCTCTCGCCCATTCCTGGTCTGGTGGGATGGCTGGCCAGTGACTCGCCGCTACCGGAGCAACCTTTTACCTCCAAGCAGCATGCATCGCTTGAACGACTTCGCCAAGACTGGTCGCGTCGGGTCTCCGGCAACCAGACCTCTGTTGCGACGCTGTTGAGCCTGGCCGAACAACCCAAGCATGCCGATGCGATCAGCGCACTGGCCGGGTCGTTTCTGAAGGCCACCACTGCCTTGACCGACGGAGTGGCAGACCCCGTGGCGCGGTTTCACCTGAACAACGGCGCTCGATTGGAGCGCATCAACCCATCGGCAAACCTCTCGCCCAAGGGAATCCGGCAGTCGCTCGGGGCTATGGTCAATTACCTCTATGACCTTGATGAGATTGAGTCCAACCATGAGGCCTTTGTGGCGGGTGATGTCACCACCGCCAAGGCCGTCTTACAGACGTTTGTCTAAGCAATATGAACAGTTCCCCCTGCCCCTCTGGTCAGCAAGTCACCGTCGATGGTATTTCGGCTGGTCGCGTCTGGTGTGCCCGCGAGGGCGGCCAGCAGAACATCGCCACAGTCTGGCTCTCTCACCCCGGCAAGCTCAATGCCCTGGGGCTCTCCATGTGGCGCGACATCGCCAACTGCTTTCGGCGATTTGCAGCCGATGACCAGCTGCGTGCGGTGGTGATTCGGGGCGAGGGCAGTGCCTTTGCTGCTGGTGCCGACATCTCAGAGTTTATTGAGCACCGAGCCACACGTGAACAGGCCCGTGTCTATCACGACGAGGTCATCGGCGACGCCCTCAAGGCCATCTTGCACTGTCCAGTTCCGGTGGTGGCCGCCATCGATGGCCCCTGCGTTGGGGGCGGACTGGAGATCGCAGCGGTCTGTGATCTGCGAATTGCCAGTCAACGCTCCAGCTTTGGCATTCCAATCGGCAAGCTGGGCTTTCCACTGGCACCCCACGAGGCGGCCTGCGTGGTTAGCGTGATCGGAAGGGCGAATGCCCTGGAGCTTTTGCTCGAGGGACGAATCTGGAGCAGCCAGGAGGCCTACGACAAGGGCCTGGTTCATCGATGGGTCGCCGATGACCAATGGGAGACCGAGGTGGCCGCCACCGTATCGCGAATTGCCGCTGGCGCGCCGCATGCCGCCCGTCGAAACAAGTGGCTCATTCAACTTTTTTCGGCCATTGATGATCAGGACTTGCTGTCACCTGGCCAGCGAGACGCCTGCTGGGACTTTGTCGAGACTCGCGACTATGCTCGCGGGCTGGACGCCTTCTTCAACAAAACCAAACCCGACTTTCAACATGACTAAGACGCTGGATCAAGCTCTCCAATCCCTCGACAAACTGACCAACCTCTACGACTTTCTGTCTTCGGGTTTTCCGAAAAACAAGACGGCCCTAGCGATCGAGACCCCTGACGGACGTTGTTACACCTATCAAGACCTGCAGCGAGCCAGTGGCCGCATGGCCAACTGGCTGGTGTCTCTGGGAGCCAAGCCTGGCGACCGGCTAGCCGTTCAGGTCGAGAAGTCACCCGAGGCGGTGATGCTGTATCTGGCGGCTTTGCGGGTGGGTTTGATTTTCTTGCCGCTCAACACGGCCTATCGTGAGTCTGAGATCGGCTACTTTCTGGAAGATGCCAAGCCCACGGTGGTGGTCTGCAGCCCTGAGAACCTGGCCTGGGTCGCCCCACTGGCCAAGCAGGCCGGCTGTCGCCATGTAGAGACACTGGGTGAGTGCATCAACGGCTCTGTGATTGAAAAGGCCACTGCCCATCAGGAGTCCTTCAAGACCGTGGTCAGGGGCGCTGACCAGATCGCTGCCATTCTCTACACCTCGGGCACCACCGGTCGCAGTAAGGGTGCCATGCTGACCCATCGCAACCTGGCCTCCAATGCTCTGGTCTTGCACCATTACTGGCAGTGGGCCAAGGGTGATGTCCTGCTGCATGCTTTGCCGATCTTCCACGTGCACGGCCTGTTTGTGGCCCTGCATGGTGCTCTGTTCAATGGCTCTTGCATGCTCTGGCTGGCCAAGTTCGATGCTGACCAGGTGATTCGGCTCTTGCCCCGAGCGACGGTCATGATGGGTGTGCCCACCTTCTATGTGCGCCTGCTGGCCGATGCCCGATTCAACAAGGCCCTGGTGCGTGGCATGCGTCTGTTCGTCTCGGGTTCTGCTCCACTGTTGGCTGAGACCCATATTGAGTTCACCCAGCGGACCGGTCATGCGATCCTGGAGCGCTACGGCATGTCCGAGACGGTCATGCTGACATCCAACCCATACAAGGGTCATCGCAAAGCCGGCACGGTTGGTCGTGCCCTACCGGGCGTGTCGGTCCGACTGGTCAACGATGAGCAAAAGGTCATCTCTGGGCAAAAAGGTTCGGAGTCCGACATCGGCGGTGTTCAGGTCAAAGGCCCAAATATTTTCCTGGGTTACTGGAACATGCCTGAGAAGACCAAAGAAGAGTTCACCAGCGATGGCTGGTTCAAGACTGGTGATATGGGTCGCTGGGATGCTGACGGTTATCTGGCCTTGGTCGGACGCAGCAAAGACCTGATCATCACCGGCGGCTACAACGTCTATCCCAAAGAGATCGAGATCCTGCTGGATGACATCCCGGGCGTGGAGGAGTCCGCCGTGATCGGTATTCCACATCCTGACTTTGGTGAGGCGGTGACCGCCGTTGTCGTGGCCAAGGCTGGCGCGACCCTGACCGAGTCCGACTTGATGGCCCAGGTGAAGGGCAAGATCGCCAACTTTAAGGTGCCCAAGCGTATTCATGTGGTGACTGCCTTGCCCCGAAACGTCATGGGCAAGGTTCAGAAGAATGTTTTAAGGGATCAATACAAGGGCTGATGCCCAAGTTAGTAGCCCATGGCCTTGGTCAGCATGTAGCTGGCCAGGCCCAGCAGCAACAGGGCGAATACCCGTTTCAGGCTGCTGACATCCATGCCGTGGGCGACCTTGGCGCCCCAGGGGGCTAGCATGACCGACGCGCCTGCCAGGATGGCCAGGGTGGGCAGGTGAATAAACCCGATGGAGCCTGCCGGCAGACCCTCCACGGACAAGCCCGCCACGACGTAGCCGATCAGACCGCCCGCAGCGATTGGGAAGCCCATGCCTGCAGAGGTGGCCACGGCATGGTGCATTTGGACGTTGCACCAGGTTAGAAAGGGCACCGTCAGGAATCCGCCACCGGCACCCAGGAGACTCGAGATGAACCCGATGGCGCCACCGACGAGGCCCATGCCCAACGGACCGGGTGGGGTACGACCTGCCTTGGGTTTCTTGCCCCGAAGCATCTGCAGGGCTGAATAGCCAACAAAGAGAGCAAAGAAAGCCGCCAGTGCAGTGCCCTTGAGCAGGCCTGCAAAGTTGGCGCCAATGAATGTACCAATGAAGGCACCCAGGCCCATGGTCTTGAGCAGGTCCAGGCGAACGGCGCCACGCTTGTAGTGTGCGCGGACACTGGAAACCGAGGTAAACAAAATGGTGGAGAGCGAGGTAGCGATCGCCAACTTGACCACGATGTCCGTCGGGAACCCTCGACTGCTAAAGATGAGTGTGAGAAACGGCACCATGGTCATACCACCACCAATGCCCAACAGGCCTGCCAAGAAACCGGTGGCTGCGCCCAGTACCAGCAGCTCGACAACAATCAATGCATCCATGACAGCCTTTGAGAATTATTCGAAAAGGGTTTCCTGCGGCGCCAGCATCTGGTCTGCCAAGGCGTGCATGGCCTTGATGCGCTGTTTGATCTCGGCAGCACTGCCAGAAGCCGCTGAACTGCCGCCGCCGGGGCCAGCCGAGAGGACCTCACGGGCCAGGGTCAGCGCAGCCATGACCGCGATGCGGTCAGCACTCTGTAATTTGCCAGCCTGTTTGACCTGACGCATGCGGGTGTCGACCATGGCCGCGCACTCGAGCAGCATGGGCTTTTCCTCTGGCGAGCAGACCAGCTTGTAGGCGCGATCCAAAATGTTGACCTCGACGGTCTCGGGACTGGCGATCGGCGAGGCGGCTGCGTTGGGTTGGTTAGCCATGGTGTGATTGTTTGAGCAGGGTGTCGAGGCGGCTGCTGGCCTGTTCAATGCGTTGGGCCAGGGACTGAACCTGCTGCTCCGAGGCTGAAAGCTGGGTGCGCAGACGCAGGTTCTCTTGGCGAAGGGCTTCCAAGACCGCCTGCACGGCCTGCAATTTGTCGTGAAGGGCATCAAGTTCGGTCAACATCTTGGCATGGTATCAATACCGCAGGCGATAATCGAATCATGAACGCGCGACTCTCTTTTTCAGGTCTGATCGGTCTTGGTCTGGCACTGCTACTGGTGCTGGGTAAGCCGACCTCGCTCACCGCTGCACCCGCAGAGCAGCCACTTGGGACGGCCAGCGGTGGTCTGCTCGGCAAGCTCCAGGGTTCGCTCCCAGCAGCGGCCAAGGTGGACCAGGTTCACATTCGGCTCATCTCTGAACAGCAGGCCTTGGTCGCCGGACAGCGTCATTGGTTTGGGTTGGTGCTGGAACATGAACCCGGCTGGCACACCTATTGGCGCAACCCCGGTGATTCGGGGCTGGCCACCACGGCCAGCTGGCGACTGCAAGACGCCACTGGTGCCTCGGTCGCCGAACCCCGCTTGATCTCTCAGGCTTGGCCCACGCCCTCCCGCCTGGCCGTTGGCCCGCTGGCCAACTACGGCTATGAGAATCAGGTGGTCTTGGGCTTCGAGTTAGAGATACCCAAGGGTCTGACTGGCTCGCGCCAACTGATCGCCGAGGCCAGTTGGCTAGTGTGCAAGGATGTCTGTATTCCTGGAGAGGCCAAGCTCGCCATCGACCTGCCGGTTGTGGCGACGGCTCAGCAGGCCCCACCGGGTCCGGATGCGCCGCTCTTTGCCCAGATGCGAGGCCGCCTGCCAGTAGGGGCCGATTGGGGCCAAGGCTTTGCAGTGGACCTACAGGCCAATGTGTTGATGCTCTGGGGCCAGGGGGAGTGGTCGTCACGACAGGGCCTGTGGTTTGTCGAACTCGAAGAACTCATCAATCCAGCGGCAGGTCAGTCTTGGTTTGCCTTGCCTCAGGGCTGGCTGGTCAAGATTCCCTTGTCCGAGAGACCCAAACGCGCCATCGCGGCGTTGGAAAAAACCGGACGACTGCAGGCGGTGTTAAAGCCTAGTGGGACCAGTGGGACCGGAGGCACCGCCCCAGCTGCTCAGTCACCAGGACCCAGTGGTTACCGACTGCAATTTGTTAGGCAGGTAGCGCCCGTCCTGGGCGAGGCCAAGGCCGTCTGGCAATCACCCATGGCCTCGGAGGAGTCCCATGGCGCTGACCCGGGTTCTATCTCTGGTTCATCGCTCTGGGTGATCCTGGGTCTGGCCTTTTTGGGCGGCATGGTCTTAAACCTGATGCCCTGTGTCTTTCCTGTATTGGGTCTCAAGGTCTTGGCCTTTAGCCAGCAGGCCCACTCGCCCGGTCAAGCCTGGCGACACGCCGCCTTTTTTACTGCGGGCGTTCTGGTCAGCATGCTGGCACTGGCGGGGTTGCTGATTGGTCTGCGAGCGGCCGGTGAGGCCGTGGGCTGGGGCTTTCAGTTGCAAAACCCCTGGGTGGTCTTGTCTCTGGCCGTGCTCTTTACGGGCATCGGTCTGAATTTGCTGGGTGTCTTTGAGGTCGGCACCAGCCTGACCCAACTCGGCGAGTTCGATCGCGGCCATGGTCCTCTGGCTGCCTTTGGATCTGGGGTCTTGGCGGTGGTGGTCGCCTCCCCGTGTACCGCACCATTTATGGGATCGGCCATTGGTTACACCGCCACGGCGCCAGCCGCCCAGACCTTGGCTGTTTTTGCTGTCCTGGGCCTTGGACTGGCAGCGCCTTATGGTCTTGCGGCGATCTGGCCCGGCCTGTTGACCCGCTTGCCCAGACCTGGCCCGTGGATGGTGACGTTCAAACAATTCCTGGCCTTCCCCATGCTCGCGACGGTTGCCTGGCTAGTCTGGGTCTTGACCCAACAGCAGGGCCTCTCGGTGCTTATGCCGGTCTTGTTGACCTTGGTCTTGCTGTCGTTCGCGGCCTGGTGCTGGGGCGGCTTACAGGCTGCTCGCCTGGGGGCCGGCTTGTCCCGTGGCGGTAGACTTTGGCGATGGATCGGCATCGCACTGGCCCTGGTGCTGTCTGTCTGGCTGGTTCGTCCGGTCGGTGAGTCATCGCCCACTGTGTCCGTGACCAAGGGATCGACCAGCGCGTCGTCCGGTGCAACCTCAGCGACCATTCCCTGGCAGCCATGGGCCAGCGGCAAACCCGAGTCATTGGCGGCCGAAGGTCGCGTGGTGCTCGTGGACTTCACAGCGGCTTGGTGCATCACCTGTCAGGCCAACAAGATTCGGGTCCTGCAGACCAGTCCAGTGGTCGATCAGTTAAACGGCGTCGCTGTGGTGCCTTTGATGGCTGACTGGACCAAGCAAGACCCAGCCATTACCAAGGAGCTGCAGCGCTACGGTCGAAACGGTGTGCCGCTCTATCTGGTCTATGGTCCCAAGCTGGGCAAACCCATCGTCTTGGGTGAGTGGTTGTCGACCGATGCGGTGATGGCCGCGCTGCGCGAGGCTGGCCTGCAAAAGTAAGGGCTTAGCCTTTTTTGGGTTTATGGGCGCAGTTGCGCTTGGTGCAATGGCCGTATAAAGCCAGGGCGTGCTCTTCGAGCTGAAAGCCCTTTTCTTCGGCAATCTTTTTCTGACGGTCTTCGATTTTCTCGTCAAAGAATTCTTCGACACGCCCACAGTCCAGACAGACCAGATGATCGTGGTGGCTTCCTTCGTTGAGCTCAAAGACCGCTTTACCGGACTCAAAGTTGGAGCGCAGCAAAATACCGGCCTGTTCAAACTGGGTGAGCACCCGGTAGACCGTGGCCAGGCCAATGTCCATGTCTTCGGCCAGCATTAATTTGTAGACGTCTTCAGCACTCAGGTGTCGGACCTTGGAGGTCTCGAAGATCGACAGGACCTTGACACGGGGGACCGTGACCTTGAGGCCCGTACTCTTGATACCGGCTGCTAGGACGTCTGGGTTGACCATGCGGCTATGATAATGACATTTATTGTCAAAGCGGACGGTTATGGGGTCATTCCTAGTACAGAACACGAAGGGTCGGTATGCCCTGGTCTGCACCACTGGTGCGCTGATGCTCGCCTTGTCGGGTTGTGGGTCAATGGATCGTCTGCGTGAGAATCCTCCCACCTGGCTAACGCCATATCGGGCGGATATTGGTCAGGGTAATTTCATCACTCAGGAACAGGCCTCTCGCCTCAAGGCTGGCATGACCCGTGAGCAGGTCCGTGCCTTGTTGGGCACCCCGTTACTGGTCGATCCCTTCCGTGACAACCGCTGGGACTATGTCTTCGACATCAAGCGTGGTGATGGCAAGCGGGATCGTCGTCGGTTCTATGTGGCCTTTGAAAAAGACCAGCTCATCAAGTGGGGCGGGGATGACCTGCCTGAGGTCTCTGGTGATCTGGTGTTGCCCATGCGGCCAGCCCGCTAGGAGCAGACATGGCCCAATCCACCTCTTCTTCCTCGATGGTCAAACTGGCTGTGGCCGGTGCTTCCGGCAAGATGGGTCAGTTGTTGATTTCCGTCGCCCATCAGGACCCACAAGTCACGCTGGTCGCGGCGCTCGACCGGGCAGGTGGACCACTTCAGGGTTGTGATGCTGGTCTGCCTCAGGGATTGGCTACCGGGGTCATGGTCAGCGATGACCTGTCCGCCCTTGAGCAGGCCGATGTCTTGATTGATTTCACCCGTCCAGAGGCCAGCTTGTTGCATATTCAGGCCTGCCTTCGTCACCATGCCGGTTTGGTCTTGGGTACGACCGGGTTTGATGCCAAGGGTCTTGAGGCAGTAGAAGCCTTTGGCCGTCAGCAACGCCTTGTGTTTGCGCCAAACATGAGTGTTGGGGTCAACATTACCCTTAAGCTGCTGGAGTTGGCTGGTCGTCACCTGTCCCAGGGCTTCGACATTGAAGTCATCGAGGCCCATCACCGTCAGAAGGTCGATGCACCGTCGGGCACAGCCCTAAAGATGGGCCAGGTAGTGGCCAAGGCGGCCGGCCGTCAGTTTGATCAAGACGCGGTCTACTCTCGTGTCGGACATACCGGGGCCCGGACCGATGCCGAGATTGGTTTCTCCGTCATTCGTGGCGGCGACATCGTGGGCGATCACACCGTCTTGTTTGCAGGGCAGGGTGAGCGAATCGAGATCACCCACAAGTCCTCGTCGCGCGCGACCTATGCCCAAGGTGCCGTGAGAGCGGCTAAATTTTTGATGTCCCAGCCCGCTGGCCAGTACGACATGTTTGACGTGCTGGGACTAGGCCAGCTTTAAGAGGTCTCTGGCCAACTCCCGAGAGGGATTGGCCAGGCCCTCATCGCCCAGCATGCGGGCGATTTCTTCTTCGCGTTGATCGGCTGCCAGCCCGAGTACCTGGCTGGTGGGTTGGCCTTGGCCGTTGATGGACTTCTGAACACGCAGTTGCTGATGTGCACGCGCAGCCACTTGGGGCAGGTGGGTGACCACCATGACCTGATGGGTCTCACCCAAGGTTCTCAGCAGGCGACCAATCACATGGCCGGTGTTGCCACCAATGCCGGCATCGACTTCATCGAAGAGCAGGGTGGGCGTCTGCGTGGCCTGGGCGGCCACGACGGCGAGGGCCAGACTCACCCGCGACAACTCACCACCGGAGGCGATCTTGGCCAAGGGCTGGCTGGCCGATTGAGCGCTGTGTGCCAGGCTAAAGACGATGTCCTCCAGGCCATGTGCGGCCGGTGCGGTCCGGACGTTGACCATGACCGTGAATTGAGCGCCCACCATGGCCAGTTCGGTCAGCCAGTGGCTGACCTCTTGCCCTAGGCTTTTTGCCACGGCCTGTCTGGTCTGCGAGATGGGCTGAGCCAATTGTTGGTATTGGGCCTTGGCTTGATCGACCGCTTTTTGGAGGGCAGCGACATCGCTGCCTTGCATCAGGGCTTCCAGGGAGGCCTGGGCTTTGGCCAGATCCTCGATCAAGTGTTCGGGCTTGGTCTTGAGCTTGCGGGCGGTGTCATAGATGTCACCAAGGCGTGCCTCGATCTGGGAGAGTCGCTCGGGGTCCAGGTCGCTTCGGTCGATGTAGCGGCTCAGTTCTCGACTGGCGTCGGATAGGGCGATTTCAGCGGTTTGCAGGCAGGCGACCGCATCGGCCAGGCCCGGGTCTTTGCTGACCAAGGATTCCAGTCGACTGAGCTGTCGGCGCAGCAGACTGGTCATGGCCTGGTCAGAGGCATCGATGAGGGCCTGGGCCGCAGTGCTCGCCTCGAGGAGCTCGGCACCATGGGCCAGTCTCTGCTGCTCTTGGCTGAGTTCCTCCCATTCGCCCTCGGCGAGTTTGAGGGACTCGAGCGTCTCGATCTGCCAGGCCAGTGTCTCTTTTTGTTGAGCCAGGCTCTGATCCTGGGCTTTGGCTTTTTCTAGTGCCTGTTCGGCTGCCTGCCATTGGCGATGGGCCTCGCGCAGGGCTTTGACCTGGGGGCCAAGGCCTGCATGGCGATCGAGCATGCTCAATTGCGACTGTGGATCGGACAGGGCCTGGTGGGCGTGCTGGCCATGTATGTTGACCAGCTGCTCGCCCAGTTGTTTGAGCTGGGCCAGGGTGGTGGATTGGCCATTGATCCAGGCCCTAGACCGGCCGGTGGCCTCGATGTTTCGGCGAATCAACAGACCGGGTTCATCGGCCGAGAGGGCATCGAGCCCTGCCTCGTCAAACCAGCTTTGTAAGTCGATGGCCTGGGTCGGTGAGAGTCCGAACTCGGCACTGATTTCTGCCTTGGCAGCACCGGATCGAATCTGGTGGGTTTCGGCCCGATCACCCAGCAGCAGACCGAGGGCATCGAACAAAATGGATTTGCCCGCACCGGTCTCGCCGGTCAGCGCAGTAAAGCCTGCCTGAAAGTCCAGCTCTAGCTGTTCAACGGTGACAAAGTCACGGATCGACAAGGTGCGCAGCATGGGCGGTTGCGGCAGGTTGGTTAAGCGTTTTCGGACGGAAACAGTGGGTCTGGACGACCCACGAGAACCGGGTTGGCACTCCAGTGCAGTTTACGTCGCAGGGTCGAGAAGTAGTCGTAGTCTTTTGGATGAAGCAGGCGGACCAGGTGGGCCGATGGATGAATAACGATGCGATCTCCATCCTTGAGGGATGTGAGTGCCTGCATGTCGCAGTGAAGCTCGGTGCCGGCCCCATCGTTGACCATCACGGTGACCTGCACGGGCCATGGCAGCACGATCGGTCTAGAGGAGAGCGCCTGAGGTGCAACGGGCACCAGGGTAATGCCCTGTAGCCTGGGGTGAAGCACCGACCCAAAGGCCGACAGGGCATAGGCGGTTGAGCCCGTTGGCGTGGCCACAATCAGGCCGTCGGCCCGAAGGGTCTGCATGTAGTAGCCGTCAACAAAGACGTCGAGCTCCACCATGCGGCTGATGGCCCCGCGGCTGATGACCGCGTCATTCAGGGCGGTGGCCTGAAAGACGGCAGACCAATCACTCGAGTGAGCGGCTTTGCGCATGACTGACACGTCCAGCATGCTGCGCTCTTCGGGTACGCCCTGACCCATCAGAACAGCCGGCAACTGAGAATCGATCTGGGCGATGTCCAAGTCGGTCATAAAACCGAGCCGGCCTTGGTTAATGCCAATGATGGGAATGTTGAAGGGGGCCAGCTGGCGGGCCACCCCTAGCAGGGTGCCGTCGCCTCCCAGCACAATGGCCAGGTCGATGGACTGGGCCAGCGTGGGCAGGTCTGCCAATTCGGGTTTGTGTCCCGCGATGGGACCGGCCGAGGCAGCGGTCTGGGCCTCTAGGCCAACCCTGGCCTTGGGCAGGGTCTTGGCAATCGTGTTGAGAATGGCCGACAGCGGGGTGGCCAGCCCTTCGGTATTGGGCCGGCCAAACACAGCGATGTGAGAAAAGGCCGCCTTCATGGCTGGCATTAGACCACAGCCGCCCTACAATTGGGCCATGGATGACCGTTCACGCAGACTACTGAAAACCTTGATCGAGCGATACATCGCCGAGGGTCAACCGGTTGGCTCGCGCTCGCTCTCCAAGTTCTCGGGCATGGACTTGTCGCCAGCGACGATTCGCAACGTGATGTCCGATTTGGAAGAGATGGGCCTGGTGGCCAGCCCACACACATCGGCCGGCCGGATCCCCACCCCCAAGGGCTATCGGTTGTTTGTAGACACCTTGCTGACTGTGCAGCCTTTGCAGCCCGAACAGGCCGCTATGATCCAAGGCGGTATTCCGGCAGATGCCCCCAGTCGCATCATGACCCATGCCGCGTCACTGCTCTCCAGCCTGTCGCAGTTTGCGGGGGTGGTGAGTTCGCCACGCAGGGCTGGTGTCTTTCGTCATGTCGAGTTTCTGCGCCTGGGTGAGCGCCGGCTGTTGCTGATCCTGGTCACGCCCGAGGGCGATGTGCACAACAAGGTTATTCAGACTGACCGGGATTACTCCGCGGATTTGTTGATCCAAGCAGGGAACTACCTAACCAGTCACTATGCAGGGCTCTCGCTGGATGAGGTCTCTCGTCGCCTGCGTCAGGAGTTGGCCTCCCTGCGGGAAGACGTCAGCCGTCTCATGTTGAAGGCGGTTGAGGAGGGTGGTGCCGCTCTATCGGATCCCTCGGGCGATCTGGTGATTTCCGGTGAGCGACGTTTGTTGGATGTCTCGGAGTTGTCCGATGACATGAACCGACTGCGGCAGCTGTTTGACCTGTTTGAGCAAAAGACCATGATCAGTCAGCTGCTGAGCTCGACCAACACTGCACACGGCATTCAGATCTTTATCGGCGGGGAGTCGTCTCTGGTGCCGGTCGAGGAACTCTCGATCGTGACCGCCCCCTATGAGGTCAACGGCCAGGTGATTGGCACGCTCGGTGTGATTGGCCCGACCCGTATGGCCTATGATCGGGTCATCCCTATTGTGGACATTACGGCTCGGATGGTCTCTACGGCCCTGAGTCAGCTACAGTCCGACGAGCCTCTCAACGACTAAAAAACTAGAAAGCCTGTATGTCTTTGCCCTTGCCTGCCAGTCAAGTTCGTGACGAAGCCCCTTTTGCCCATGGAACCCGTCTGCGTGTGGGCGTCTTGCTGGTCAACCTGGGCACGCCAGAAGCCCCCACAGCGCCAGCCCTTCGCAAGTACCTGAAAGAGTTTTTATCCGACTCGCGGGTCGTCGAAATCCCCAAGCTCATCTGGTGGTTCATTCTGAACCTCATCATCCTGAATACCCGGCCGGCCAAGTCTGCCGCCAAATACGCCTCGGTCTGGATGGACGAAGGCTCGCCGCTGCGGGTCTATTCCGAACGCCAACTCGAGAAGACCAAGGCGGCCCTGGCTGCCCGTGGCTTGGATGTCGAGCTGGCGCTGGCCATGCGATACGGCGACCCCAGCATCTCAGCCGGCATTGACGAACTCAAGTCTCGAGGGGTCAACCGGCTGTTGGTCTTGCCCCTTTACCCCCAGTATTCGGCCAGCACCACGGCCACTGTCTTTGACAAGGTTTTCGAGGCCCTGTCTAGCATGAGAAGCCCACCAGCTCTGCGGACCGTGCGCCACTTTCACGACCACCCCGGTTACATCGACGCCTTGGCCCAGTCCATTCAGTCCTATTGGGCCGAGCATGGACGGGCGGACTTTCTGCTGATGAGCTTTCATGGGGTGCCCAAGCGCAGCCTGCTCAAGGGTGATAACTACCACTGCGAATGCCACAAGACGGGCCGCCTGCTGGCCCATCGATTGGGCCTGGCGGCTAACCAGTGGCAGGTGAGCTTCCAGTCTCGTTTCGGGCCGGCTGAGTGGCTGCAGCCCTATACCTCTCAGACCCTGGAGGAGTTGGCTCACAAGGGTACCAAGCGACTGGATGTGGTCTGCCCGGGCTTTTTCTCCGACTGCCTGGAGACCCTGGAGGAGATCGCCATGGAGGGCAAAGAGGAATTCATGACGGCCGGCGGTGAGCAGTACCACTACATCCCCTGCCTCAATGACCAGCCTCTGGCCATTGATCTGTTGGCGGACATCATCGTTCAGGAGACCGGTGGCTGGCCTGTTGGTGCCGAGCGCCCGGATCAGGCCCAGGATCGTCAGGTTAGCCGGGAGAGGGCGCTGGCCTTGGGCTCTGCTGACTAAAAAGCGAGCCCCCCTTGAAATCGGGGGCCGTCGCCCCCAACTGCTCTACCGAAGCTGTTTTAACCAAGGTAGAGACCATGACCCAAGATTCAAACCAGTCCCACCCCAACGAAGACACCCAGGCGTCTCAAGAGGCGCCCACGGCGGAACAGGCCGGCCAAGAGCCTGCAGCCCAGAGCACTGCACCGGAGGGTGCGGAGGGCCAAGGCCCGGACTTGACCACTGAGTTGGCCGCCCAATTGGCCGAGCGAGACGATCAGTTGATCCGCCTGGCGGCCGAGATCGACAATCTGCGCAAACGCCATGCGACCGAGCTTGGGAATGCGAGCAAATTTGCCATTGAATCCTTCGCGGAGGCACTACTGCCCGTGGCCGATAGCCTGACCATGGCCCTGTCGGTGCCCGATCAGAGCCTGGAAGGCTTAAAAAACGGCGTTGAACTGACCCTCAAGCAGCTTCAGCAGGCCTTTGAGAAGGGCCGTCTGGTGGCCATTGACCCAGTGGGCGAGAAGTTTGACCCCAATCGCCATCAGGCGATCTCGATGGTCGATGGCAAGGCCAGCAACCCACCCGTGGCTTCGGGTCATGTGGTTCAGGTGATGCAAAAGGGTTATCTGATTGGTGAGCGGGTCCTGCGGCCTGCACTTGTGGCTGTGGCCTCTTGAAAACCAGCCAAACGCCCCCAACTAGCCCATTGACCAACGTTTTTTGACCCAACACATTAGAGATTAGGAACCAACACCATGGCAAAGATTATTGGCATTGACCTGGGTACCACCAACTCCTGCGTGGCCATCATGGAAGCTGGCCAGCCCAAAGTCATCGAGAACAGTGAAGGCGCCCGCACCACCCCATCGATCATCGCCTATATGGACGAGGGCGAGATTCTGGTGGGCGCGCCCGCCAAACGGCAGGCCGTTACCAACCCCAAGAACACCCTGTACGCCGTCAAGCGACTGATCGGCCGCAAGTTCACTGACAAGGAAGTTCAGAAGGACATCGACCTGATGCCCTTTGAGATTCTCAAGGCCGAGAACGGAGACGCCTGGGTTGGCGTGCGCGACAAGAAACTGGCTCCTCCTCAGGTGTCTGCCGAAGTCTTGCGCAAAATGAAGAAAACCGCCGAGGATTACCTGGGCCATGAAGTCACCGAGGCCGTCATCACGGTTCCCGCCTACTTCAATGACGCCCAGCGCCAGGCCACCAAAGACGCTGGCCGCATTGCTGGCCTTGAAGTCAAGCGGATCATCAACGAGCCCACCGCAGCAGCGCTGGCCTTTGGCCTGGACAAGGCTGCCGGCCGCGATCGCAAGGTCGCGGTCTATGACCTGGGTGGTGGTACCTTCGACGTGTCGATCATCGAGATCGCCGACGTCGATGGTGAGAAGCAGTTCGAGGTGCTCTCCACCAACGGCGACACCTTCCTGGGCGGTGAGGACTTTGACCAGCGCATCATCGACCACATCATCGATGAATTTAAAAAGACTAACGGCGTAGACCTGTCCAAGGACCCGATCGCTCTGCAGCGAATCAAGGCTGCGGCCGAGCGCGCCAAGATTGAGCTCTCGAGCAGTTCTCAGACCGAGCTCAACGAGCCCTATATCGCAATGGCCAACGGCGCACCCGTTCACCTGACCTTCAAGCTGACCCGCGCCAAGCTCGAGTCTCTGGTTGACGACCTGATCAGCCGCACCATCGAGCCCTGCAAGGTGGCCCTGAAGGACGCTGGCCTGTCGGCTTCCCAGATCGATGACGTGATTCTGGTGGGCGGCATGACCCGCATGCCCAAGGTTCAGGATGCCGTGAAGAATTTCTTCGGCAAAGAGCCCCGCAAGGACGTGAACCCCGATGAGGCTGTGGCCGTGGGTGCCGCCGTTCAGGGTGCCGTACTGGCCGGTGATCGCAAGGACGTTTTACTGCTGGACGTTACTCCCCTGTCGCTCGGTATTGAGACCCTGGGCGGTGTGATGACCAAGATGATCCAGAAGAACACGACCATCCCCACCAAGTTCTCTCAGGTCTTTTCGACGGCCGATGACAACCAGCCTGCGGTCACCATCAAGGTCTTCCAGGGTGAGCGTGAAGTGGCCAATGCCAACAAGATGCTGGGTGAGTTCAACCTGGAAGGCATTGCTCCTGCACCACGCGGCACGCCTCAGATTGAGGTGACCTTTGACATTGATGCCAACGGCATCCTGCATGTCTCGGCCAAAGACAAGGCCACAGGCAAGGAGAACAAGATCACCATCAAGGCAAACTCCGGTCTGTCCGAAGAGGAAATCGCCAAGATGGTGGCTGATGCCGAGGCCAATGCCGAAGAGGATAAAAAGCGCATTGAGCTGGTCCAGGCCCGCAATACGGCCGAGGCTATGGTCCACTCGGTGAAGAAGTCCATCGAGGAACACGGTGACAAAGTCGAAGCTGACGAGAAAGCCAAGATCGAAGAGGCTATCAAGGAACTCGAGGCAGTTCTGGGGTCTGAGGACAAGGCTGAGATCGAGGCCAAGACCGACAACCTGATGAAGGCGTCGCAGAAGTTGGGGGAGAAGGTCTACGCCGACGCAGCGGCGGCCGGTCAGGCTGGCGGTGCTGCGGCGGGTGGCGACGACAAGGCCAAGGCCGAGGACGTGGTCGATGCCGACTTTAAAGAGGTCAAGCGTGACTAACCCTGCCAAGACGGCAGATCAGCCCTGGCCATAGCGGTCGGGGCTTTTTCGTTTAAGAGAACCAATGGCAAAACGAGACTATTACGAGATCCTGGGTGTTGCGAAGAACGCCGGTGACGATGAGCTGAAGAAGGCTTACCGCAAGCTGGCCATGAAGCACCACCCAGACCGCAACCCAGATGACAAGGTGGCCGAAGAGAAATTCAAGGAGGCCAAAGAGGCCTACGAGATGCTCTCAGACCCCGAGAAGCGGGCGGCCTATGATCGGTTTGGTCATGCCGGCGTAGACCCCAACGCGGGTGGGTTTGGTGGCGCTGCTGGCCAGGACTTTGGGGGCTTTGCCGATGCCTTTGGCGATATCTTTGGTGATATTTTTGGTGGTGCTCGAGGTGGTGGCGGTGGTCGTGGCGGCCGCAGCAACGTCTATCGGGGTAGTGACCTGCGTTACGCCATGGAGATCACCCTGGAGCAGGCGGCCAATGGCTTTAAGACTGAGATCAAGGTACCCAGCTGGGAGACCTGCACCACCTGCGATGGCTCTGGTGCGAAGTCCGGAACCAAGGCTGAGACCTGCAAGACCTGCGGCGGTCAGGGTCAGGTTCGCATGCAGCAAGGTTTCTTTTCGATTCAGCAGACCTGTCCCAGCTGTCATGGGTCGGGCAAGACCATTCCCAACCCCTGCACCAGCTGCGATGGGGTGGGCCGTGTCAAGAAACAAAAGACCCTAGAGGTCAAGATTCCGGCTGGTATCGATGACGGTATGCGCATTCGGTCGGCGGGCAATGGTGAGCCTGGCGTCAACGGTGGGCCCGCTGGTGACCTCTATGTCGAGGTGTCGATCAAGCCGCACCGGATCTTTCAACGTGATGGCGATGACCTACATTGCGAGGTGCCCATCAGTTTTGCGCGGGCAGCACTGGGCGGCTCGGTTGATGTGCCCACCCTGAGCGGCAAGGCCAGTTTTGAGCTGCCCGAGGGCACGCAGACGGGCAAGACCTTTAGGCTGCGCAGCAAGGGCATTAAGAACGTGCGGACTTCCCTGGCTGGCGACCTGTATTGCCACGTTGTGGTGGAGACCCCGGTGAAACTGTCCGACAAGCAGAAGAAAATCCTGGAGGACTTTGAGGCGACCCTGGAAGAGGGGGGTGACCGCCACAGCCCAGCGAGTAAGAGTTGGATGGACAAGGTGAAAGAGTTTTTTAACTAGCCTCGCGCCACTAGCAGCCAGCAAGAAAAAAGCCCGACCAATTTTTGACTGGACGGGCTTTTTATTAAGGTTCTCTTGAGGAGGTGTTCTCGAGACTTACTTAATTTTGGTTTCTTTGTACATGACATGCTTGCGAGCCTTGGGATCGAACTTCTTGATCTCCATTTTCTCAGGCATGGTCTTTTTGTTTTTGGTGGTGGTGTAGAAGTGACCCGTACCGGCAGTCGATTCCAGCTTGATTTTCTCGCGACCTGACTTTGCCATGATCGGACTCCTTAGATGTCACCACGTGCGCGCATGTCGGCGAGCACGGATTCAATGCCGTTTTTGGTGATGGTACGAACTGCTGCAGCAGAGACGCGCAGACGCACCCAGCGATTCTCGCTCTCGACCCAGAACCGGCGGTATTGCAGGTTGGGCAGGAAACGACGCTTGGTCTTGTTGTTGGCGTGAGAAACGTTGTTCCCCACCATGGGCTTTTTGCCCGTTACTTGGCATACACGTGCCATAAGAAAATTCCTTTTGAGTTACCGCGCGACTACCGCAAGTATCCGCCCCGGTGTTGCTTGGGTTTGGCCACAGTCATTGGCCGAAAGTCGTAAACCGCTTGACTTTTTGGGGCGGCGGAAAAACGAAGATTATAGAAAAAAAGGGGCTCCAAGGTCAATGTTGGCCCCTGATCAGGCCGACGACCCGTTGGCCGGCCACCACCAGGTGTTCCCAGAGCTGAATGTCGATTTGTGAAAAAAGGTTTGCCAAACAATGGGTTAGGCGCTGATCAGCCAGGCTGGGGCTGGCCAGGCCTGAGGGGTGGTTGTGGAAAATGACCAGGCTGGCGGTGTTCAGGCTGAGGGCCCGGGCCACCAGGTGCCGGGGGTAGACGCTGGTCTGGGACTTGCCACCCCAAAAGAGGGTCTCAATCCGAATGAGTTGACGGTGGCTATTCAGAAAGGCTGCTCCAAAGACCTCAAAGGGCAGGTCCGCCAGGTGGGCCAGCAGCCAGGGGTCTAGGGCATGGGGGTCTGAGATCGACTGCCCTTCCTGTAAATGAGGGTATGGATCAGGTGATTGCATGGTGAGTGGGTGGCTTGGACTTAAAATGGCAAGCATCGGCAATCACAACCAAAGGCACTAGCGCCCAAATGGACAAGGTCACCATCGACCCAGTCGGCACAGTCGGCCCCGCGTCACACGTCACCTTTCACTATCGGCTGACGCTGACCGATGGTCAGGTGGTGTTTGACACCTTTGCAGAGAGGCCGGCCACCATTCAGATGGGCATGGGTCAGTTTGCACCGGGACTCGAGCGTTGCATGATGGCGCTGCAAGAGGGCGATGAGCGCAGTTATGCCCTGGGTCCGGACGATGCCTTTGGCCCTCGAAATCCCGAGATGATCCAAAAGGTGTCCAAATCCCTGCTGGCCAAACATGCGGATCCCAATGATCCGATCGAGCCCGGCGACCTGCTGGAGTTTCCAACGCCCGATGGCGGCCGGTTTGCTGGCGTCTTCAAGGGTTGGGAGGACGAGGCTGCTGTCTTTGATTTCAACCATCCCTTGGCAGGTCAGCCAGTGGACTTTGTGGTGCGCATTGTGGGAGTGATCAACGCATGAGTCAGAGACCCCAAGAGATTGTGCTGGCCGAGCCACGCGGATTTTGCGCGGGGGTTGATCGGGCCATCGAGATTGTCGAGAAAGCCTTGGCCAAGTTCGGCGCCCCCATTTATGTGCGCCACGAGATTGTTCACAACGACCATGTGGTGCGCGACTTGCGTGACAAGGGTGCAGTTTTCGTAGAAGACCTCAACGAGGTCCCGCTGGGGGCCCGTGTCATCATGAGTGCCCATGGGGTGTCCCGCAAAGTGCGCGACCATGCCACCGAGCGCGATCTAGAAGTCTTTGACGCCACCTGCCCATTGGTCACCAAGGTCCACGTTGAGGTCCGCAAGCTGGCAGCTGAGGGCTACGAGATAGTCATGATTGGTCATCGTGGCCACCCCGAAGTCGAGGGCACCATGGGTCAATTGGAGAAGGGTATTTATCTGGTGGAGGATGAGGCCCAGGCCGCAAGCCTGTCCGTCAAGGATCCATCCCGCCTGGCCTATGTCTCGCAGACCACCTTGTCGGTCGATGACACGGCCTCGGTGGTAAACGCACTGCGCGCCAAGTTTCCTCAGATTCGTGGCCCCAAGTTCAGTGACATCTGTTACGCCACCCAGAACCGTCAAGATGCCGTCAAGCTGATGAGTCAGTCGGTTGATCTGGTCCTGGTGGTGGGCAGCCCCACCAGCTCGAACAGCAACCGTCTGCGAGAGGTGGCTGAGCGCCACGGTGTGCCCGCTTATCTGGTCAACGATGCCAGTGAGCTCAAGCTCGAGTGGCTAACCGGCAAGCTGCGAGTTGGGATTACGGCTGGTGCATCGGCTCCGGAGGAATTGGTCCAGGGTCTGGTCTCGGCCGTGAAGGCTGCCGGCGCAGGCGCTGTGCGACGCCTACCAGGGGCCGAGGAGCACATCCGGTTTCCATTGCCCAAGGGCTTGAATTAAACTAGCGTGCTTCACACCGTGCCGGTGTAGCTCAGTCGGTAGAGCAGCGCATTCGTAATGCGAAGGTCGAGGGTTCGATTCCTTTCACCGGCACCACACTAATGCGCACTCGATGCCAAAGGTTCCTCCCCGATGACAAGAGCCCAAGGGGCTCTCTCCACTAGGAGTAGTTGGGGAGGTCATTTCCAGCCAATCCCGAAGCAAGTGTTTGTCCAATAAAGCGCTTGGTATTACTATTGAAAAACTGGTAAAACACAGGAGTCCGTATGTCGACCACGCTCACCATCAAGGGGCAAGTCACCATACCCAAGCAAATTCGCGACGCACTGGGCTTGAGCCCTGGCATGCCGGTGGACTTTGCCGTCAATCAAGACGGCGAGGTGGTGATCCACAAGGCCGAGGGCTCAGCCAAACGCAAGCCTGACCGGTTCGAGGCAGCCCGAGGCAAGGCCGATGTGAAGTGGCGCACCAAAGACCTGATGGCCTTGCTGCGCGATGATGCAGGGAATATGACCTGATGCTGGTCGACACGAACGTTCTTGTAGATGTGTTGGAGAACGATCCGGACTGGGCCGACTGGTCCGTCGCGCAGCTGAAAGCACAGTCCAAGGTGCACCGGCTGGTTATCAACCCGATCATTTACTCTGAGCTGTCGCTGGCGTTTTCTACGGTTGAGGCTCTGGACCATGTGCTCGATGGCATGGAACTTCGAATGCTAGAGATACCCAAGCCCGCCTTGTTTTTGGCAGGAAAAGCCTTTTTCCAATACCGTCGCAGTGGCGGTGTGAAAAACAATGTGCTGGGGGATTTTTTTATTGGCGCCCACGCCGCTGTCAGCGGCTTGCCGGTGTTAACCCGAGATACTCGGCGTTATAAGAATTATTTTCCGAGCGTCAAATTAGTGACGCCGGCGTGAGGCCTATTCGTGACGCTGGCCATCGCATCCTCCTTCAGCCTCGGGGACCGGTTTTTAGGGCTGGCCCAGACTCTAGCGCCCAAACCAACGCCACATGAGCAGGCAGGCACTGAAGGCGCAGGCCCCTGAGAACCCAAAGGCAGCAGCGGGACTCAGGCTCTCGTAAAGAACGCCAAAGACGATAGAGGCCGGCAACAAGGCCAAGCCAACGACCATGTTGAACCAGCCAAAGGCCGTGCCGCGTCGGTCCTCGGGCGCTAGATCCGCCACCATGGCCTTCTCGACCCCTTCGGTGGCGGCCACAAAAACGCCATACAGAATGAACAAGACGGCCAGCAGACTCGTGCTCTGGCCCAGAGAGCCCAGCGCCAGGTAAACCACGCCAAAGGCCGCATAGCCCACCAGCAGCAGGGGGAGTCTGCCAACCCGATCAGACAGCGAGGCCAGCGGGGTGGATAACAAGGCTGCCACCAGCGAGACCAGTGCCCACAGAAGGGGTATGAGAGGCTCTGGCACGCCCAGCTCCTTGGCCCTCAGCAGCAGAAAGATATTGGATGCATTCCCGACGCTAAACAGACCGACCACGATCAAAAACCGTCGTAACGGAAGGGGCAGTTGGCGATAACGCCAGTCAATCGATAGGGGGACTGGCTTGGCCTGTTCGGCCAGTGTCGCCTCAGGCAGGATCAGAACCAAGCCAATACAGATCACGGCTGGAACAATGGCCAGCAGAAAAATATTCTCGTATGAGACCTGCGCCTGCAGCAGCAAAAACGCCAAGATGGGGCCCAGCACTGCTCCGCCGTTGTCCATGGCCCGATGAAAGCCAAAGGCCAGCCCATGTTGCCGGCGATCAACCGATGCGGCCAAGAGCGCATCTCTGGGAGAACTCCTCAAGCCCTTACCTATTCGGTCTGCCAATCGAATGCCGATCACCATGGTCCAACTGGTGGCCAGGATGGTCAGCGGTCGACTGATACTGGCCAGACCATATCCCACCAGCAACCATGGTTTGATGCGACTGAGTTTGTCGACAAAGACGCCTGATGCCAGCCTGAGCATGCTTGAGGCAGCGTCGGCAATGCCCTCGATGAGGCCTAGCGCCCTAGGTCCTGCCATGAGCACGCTGGTCAGGAATAGCGGCAGGATGGGGAAGAGCATCTCGCTCGCTGTGTCGTTGACAAAGCTGATCAGACCGATCAGCCAGACTGTTTTGGGTAAGGAGCCGAGGGATTTGAACACGGTCTGATCAGTACTCAACCGGCACAGGATCTAGGCTGCGCCAGAGTAACCAGGTGGCGACCGTTCTATGAGGCGCCCAGCGCTCTGAAAAGGCTAGTGCGCGCTTTTTTCGTTGTGCCAGAGTGGGGTTTGACTGAAGCATCGGCAGCTCACCGACGTACAGTGTTTCGATTGCTTTGAGCACGCCCAGGTCATCTGCTGGAAAGACATCTGGCCGCATGAGCGTAAAAATCAGAAACATCTGGGCGGTCCACGGCCCGATGCCGGGCCTGTCGGTGAGGAGTTCAATCACATGCTCGTTCGAGAGGGTTGCGAGTCGATCCGACAGGGCTGGGTCGCCAGCAAACCAGTTGGCCAGGTCTAATAGGTAGTCAGATTTCTTGGCGGACAGGCCAGCCTCACGAATGTTCACCCCCGCATCAATGAGTCTGCTTGGCTGCAGGCGCTGATCAGGCTGTTGGCCTAGCAGGCCACACAGCCGGAACCAGACGGCATCTGCTGCCTTGACGGAGATCTGTTGGCCAACAATCGAACGGGCCAGGCAGGTAAAGGGCTCGCCACGTGATCGAAGCTGACTGTCACCGATACTCGCCACGATCTGGCGCATCACCGCGTCCTGATTGGCAAGGATCTGACATGACTCTGACCAATCAAGGGGGCCCCACTGGGTGGAGAAATGATCGGCCTTTGTGCTGCCCATGTTTTTTTATCTGCGGAACAACCGCTGCATCGCTGGGCGTACTCGAAGAAAAGCCAGGTACGCCCACTCCATGAGTGTCGGTACACCGGGCATGCTGGCGGGCAACGCCAGCCATCGCCAACCAGGCAGTCGACGCCAGACCTGGATAAAGCCCCGAGCGCCACTGACTAACTGTCCATCTATCTTCTGAACATGAAATCTAGCGAGTAGGGTCTCCCTGGGCAAGGGTAGTGCTGTGTTGCGCGGGTCACTCACATCGCACCAATCAATGGCCTGTCCTCGATCCGCTCGCTGGTAGACCGAAATCTCCTTCCGGCAAAGCGGACAGGCGCCGTCGTAGAAGACTCGAAGTTGTGGGGATTGATGCTCTAGGGGCGCCATGGCACCAAGGGTACCTGGTGTTGGCAAGTTGAACGGAAGTTATCCCCTTAAGAACGGGGGGACAAAAAGGCTGGGGGTACCAGGGGCCTGCACAACCCGCTGCAGTCTTGTCAGCCATTGGCTGAGCTCGTCTGCTGGCGCATCAATGAATTGGTTGTTTTCGATGGAGATGAGGACAGGTGCCGGGATGTCGAGTTCGGCCGCCACATCAAACAGGGGTTGCCGCCTGGTGAGACGGTAGTTACGAAGAGCGTATCGAAGCTCCATTAATTGACGGTTCAGATTTTTCGACAACTCGTTCATCGCTGCATCTTGGGGCATCCGTGCTACCTCGGATACGTCAGAAGGGCCGTATTCGGCCCCCCGAACCAAGTGTCCGTAGCGAGAATCTGGCCTTTTAGACAGGTGCTCTGCCCCTGTTTGGTGCCACACTTCGGCCATGCCTCTCTCCTCAACGTCATCGAAAACCATCCTCTATCTAGAGGACAATGACAGCGTTCGAGCTGCCATCGCGGAGTCTCTCGAGCTCCAGGGATTTGAAGTCCAAGCTTTTGATTCGGCCGCTGCTTTGTTATCCGCTCTGCCCACCTTGTGCGGTGACCCCCGACGAGTCTGCATCGGCCTCTTTGATATGCGGCTGTCCGGCAGCTTGACTGGTCTGGATGTGTTTCAAAGCGTTCGACGTCTGTGCAGCATGCCCGTTATCTTCTTGTCAGGAGAAAGTCGAGTGGCAGAGGCCATTTCCGCTTTGAAGGCGGGCGCACATGATTTCCTGCTCAAACCGGTCGACATGAGCGATTTGCTCCGGAAGGTCGAGAGTTGCTTTGCGGTCCGACAGGCCAATCCTCCTGTGACATCGCTCTCGGGGGACGTAAGACCCGATATGTTCGATCGACTGACAGGCCGAGAGAAGGAGGTTTTGCAAATGGTGCTCATGGGACAGCGAGGAAATGAAATCGCTCGCGCGCTGGGAATTACAGAGAGAACTGTCAAGATGCACAGAAGCAATGTCATGAGAAAGGTAAACGCCCGAAATCTGGCGCAACTGGCTGCGCTCTATCAGCAATACCTAGCCCGTCATCTGTAACAAGCCATTGGCGTCATGACCCAAGAATCTGCCATCTTGTTGCTGATCGCAGTGACGCTTGCGACGCAGACCGTTTTACCCTCGGGGGCCTATCTCTCGTTGCGGCGTTATCCAGATCGGGCTAGCCTGATCTGGCTGGTGGGCATGACTTTCTGGGCCTTCGCCGGTGGCCTGACAGCCCTGCGGCCCTGGATACCTCGTTATTGGAGCCATGAGTTCGTATGGCTCAGCGCCGGTGTTACTTACCTGTGTATGGCTTTGTTTTTCCTGCTCCAACTTCGACCGGACTTGGGGATCAAGAGAATTTGTTGGGCTGTCGTGCCGGTCTTGTTGGTGTTGAGCAGCCTGTCGTACTGGCAGGCCTGGCCTGTCCACTATGGCTTCGTCTGGATGAGCGTCGTGATCCCAGTGATGACGGCCGTGTTGATTTTTTTAATTTGGAGGATCCGTCGTCAGACGGGTCGAAAGAGTCTCACGGTCATGATGCTGGTTCTGCTCGCCTACGGCCTCTCAGCATTACCCCGGCTCATTGATTTCATGTTGTCGGGCCAACCGGGTCGAATGGACATCTTTCGATTCGGCTGGAGCGTTAATTTGTTCTCGTTCATGGCGATCGTCGGCCCGATCTTCCTAAGTTTGGGGCACTGGACTTATACCCTTGAGCGGTCTAGTGATGAAGGTCGGCAAGCCCGCCGATTGGTGGCGCGCCGAGACCGGTTCGTACTCGAGAGCTCGGACATGTCAAAACACTCCATGCTCTCGTCTTTTCTCGGCATGCTGACCCATGAATTCAGCAACCTGGTTCAAACGCTTCGCGTGAGTATCAGCAGTATCCAGCAACGCCTCGGTACCCAGTTGTCTGATTTGGGGGTTGAGACGTCATTGGGCCGATTGGAACGCTCGACGAGGGAGGCAGAGAACTTGCTCGCCTCACTTCGCGGCTTAATGGTTCAGACCGACCCGGTCGGAAAACCAGTCATTTTGTCGGACTGCCTCGCCGATGTCGGGTCCGTCTGCCAGAGCGATGCAATAACGAGAGGGGTGGAGCTCAGTCTCGCGTTAGAGGCTGCTGAAGAGGCGGTTGTTATGGCGGACGACGTTATGCTCCAGAGGGTGGTTTTGAACATCGTCAAGAATTCCTTTGAGTCGCTGGCCGACTCCTCAACACCGAATGCCAAGGTGTCTATCCTCGTCGATAGACGTTTGCGTCCCGGAACCAACAAAGCATGCACGGTCATTGAGATTCAAGACAATGGGCCGGGATACCCGGAGGCTCTGTTAAACCGGTTTGGAGAGCCCTGGACTTCGCAAAAGCCGACCGGCCTCGGTCTGGGCTTGTTGCTCTCTAAAAATCTGACCGAACTCTGGGGTGGTGATATTCAGATTGCCAATCGGACCGCGCCACTGACCGGCGCGATTACGACGCTTTGGCTGGCCTGTGGCCGATAGGCTTTAGTGAAGCACCCGGGCGGTCTCTTCGCCCTCGGCTTTCAGTGCAAAGGCTGGAATCACGGCCTCAAACGTGGTGGTGTCATCGGCTATGCAGAAATACCGCCCTTGCATGCTGCCCACCGGGCTCTTAATCCGAGTGCCACTGGTGTACTGGAAGGACTCGCCTGGCTGTAAATAGGGCTGCTTGCCCACCACCCCCAAGCCCTTGACCTCTTGGTGGTTTCCTCTGGAGTCGTCGATGACCCAGTGCCGGCCCATGAGTTGAGCGGCAATATCGCCGGTGTTGGTGATGGTGATCGTATAGGCGAATCCCCAGAGGTCATCATCGGGTGCTGACTCGTGGGGCAGGTAGGTGACTTGGACATCGACTTTGAAACTGGGGCTGGACATGGGTCTTGGAATCGTTGAGTGGTGACGGTTGAGTGAAGACTGCAAAGCTCGTTCAAAATGGTGAGATGACTAGACCGCAATCCTCGCCATCGCCAGCTGGCCAAGTTCTCGGCCTAGGGACAGTGGCGCTGCTCATGACACCACCACTGCTGTGGGCCGGCAACGCGTTGGTGGCGCGGTTGCTCCAGGATCTCGTGCCCCCCATTATGCTCAACTTGCTGAGATGGGGTCTGGTCTTTGCCCTTTTGATCCCACTGGGTGGATGGGTATTGCGACCGAACTCCGCGCTCTGGCGAAATTGGCCACGCTACATGCTGTTGGGCTTTCTGGGCATGGGCTGCTACAACACGCTGCTCTATCAGGCCCTGGAAACGTCGAGTCCCATCAATGTGACGTTGGTGAGTTCTGCCATTCCCTTGTTTACCTTGCTGATGGGTCGTCTGTTTTATGGCCAGGCGGTGGCCCGATTGTCATGGCTCGGAGTCGCATTCTCGATGCTTGGGGTGATGGTGGTACTCAGTCGAGGGGAGTTGGACAGACTCCTGGCGTTGTCATTGGTACCGGGAGACCTGCTCATGGTCCTGGCCTCTATTCTGTGGGCTTGGTACAGCTGGCTGCTGGCCAGGCCTTGGCCGGGAGGTGCTGACCCGGACATTCAGGCTGACTGGGCCGCCCACTTACAGGCGCAGACCGTGATGGGGTTGGTCTGGTGTGGGCTGTTTGCTGCTCTGGAGTGGGTTTGGATTGGTCAAAGTGCGGGCACGGATCAGACATTGGCCTGGAGTTGGCCTCTGGTGTTGGGAGTCGTCTATGTAGCCGTGGGCCCCGCGATTTTGGCTTATCGATGTTGGGGTCTGGCCGTTGCGCGAACAGGCCCAGCGGTGACCGGCATGGCCGCTAACCTCATTCCCTTGT
>Ga0208788_1000152_pt1 | contig 36033 bp, 37 predicted proteins | sample Wag4_2014_7_11_3_FD_187363 | JGI IMG/M metagenome (GOLD analysis project Ga0208788, IMG submission 187363) | Fresh water mixed with fracking chemicals microbial communities from Ohio, USA - Utica-2 Time Series FC 2014_7_11 (SPAdes) (version 2) ...
CAATACCGGCACCAGCACGATGGTGATGGCCAGCGCCAGATACAGGCGCACACGGGTCGGAACCAGTTGGGTGCCGATGATCGGCATGACCATCAACATCGCGGCGATGCGAAACAACGGCAGCAGAAACTGGCCCACCCAGCTGCTGATCTGCGCATCGCTCAACTCCAACATGGCACCCTCAGCCGATCAGGTAGGGAATGTTCTGGATCAGCGTCTGGGTGTACTCCATCAGCTGACTGACCAGCCAGGGGCCGGCCCAGATCAGGGTAACCAGCATCACGATCAGGCGTGGCAGGAAGCTCAGTGTCTGTTCGTTGATTTGCGTGGCCGCCTGGAACATGGCCACGATCAACCCCACCACCAGACTCGGCACCACGGCCAGACCGACAATCAGCACGATCAGCCAGAGCGCTTCACGAAACAGATCAACCGCAACCTCGGGAGTCATCATCAGCCTCGCTATAAGGTGCCGAAACTGGCGGCCAGTGTGCCCATGATCAGCGCCCAACCATCGACCAGGACGAACAGCATGATCTTGAACGGCAAGGAGATGATCAGTGGCGAGAGCATCATCATGCCCATTGCCATGAGGATACTGGCGACCACCATGTCGATGATCAAAAACGGGATGAAGATCATGAAGCCGATCTGGAACGCGGTCTTCAGCTCGGAGGTGACGAAGGCCGGCACCAGGATGGTCAGCGGCACGTCCTCCACGCTGGCCAGGTCGGTGCGTTTGGACAGCCGCACGAACAGGGCCAGGTCGCTCTCACGGGTCTGCGCCAGCATGAAGTCGCGAATCGGCACCTCTGCTCGGCTCAGCGCTTCTTGAGCGATGATTTCCTCGTTCAGGTAGGGCTGCAGGGCATCGGTGTTAATCCGGTCGAAGATCGGCGCCATGATGAACATCGTCAGAAACAGCGCCAGGCCAACGAGAATCTGGTTCGAGGGGGTCTGCTGCAGACCCAGGGCCTGACGCAGAATGGAAAAGACGATGATGATCCGCGTGAAGCTGGTCATCAGCATGACGAACGCCGGAATGAAACTCAGCGCCGTCATGATCAGCAAAATCTGCAGGCTGACCGAATATTCCTGCTGCCCCTCGGCATCCGTCGACAGGGTAATGGCCGGGATCGACAATGGGTTGCTGCCCTGCTGAATCAGCGAACTGGTACCCGGCGGATCTTCGGCGAACGCCAGTGAAGCAGCCAGGCTCAGCAGCACTACCAGCAACAAACGCAACATCAGGATTTGTCCTTCTGATCCTTGCCCAGCAGCTCCATCAGGCGCTGGGCGAACTCCGGCGTAGCGGGCTCGGCATCGGACAGGTGCACGGGCTCCTTGAGCACATGCAGAGGCGCGATACGCCCGGCAGACAATCCCAGCAGAATCTGCTCGTTGCCCACCTGCACCAGCACCAGACGATCGCGCGTGCCAAGCGCCTGAGTGGCCAGCAACTTGATCACCTGTCCGCCCTTCGGATTCAGTTGCTGCACACGGCGCAGCAGCCAGGCGAGCAGGAAGATCAAACCGATCACCAGCAACAAGCCGAGCAGCAACTGGCCGAGCTGACCGGCTATGTCGCTGCCAGCCATGGGAGTCGCTGCCTTGCCGGCGGGCTCGGCAGCCATGGCCGCCAGAGGCATGCTGAGAAACAGAGCGAGAAGACGAGCCATGGTCAGCGCAGCTTCTTGATACGTTCGCTGGGGCTGATCACGTCGGTCAGGCGAATGCCGAACTTCTCGTTGACCACCACCACTTCGCCATGAGCGATCAACGTGCCGTTGACCAGCACATCGAGCGGCTCACCGGCCAGACGATCCAGCTCGATCACCGAGCCCTGATTGAGCTGCAGCAGATTACGGATAGTGATATCGGTGTTGCCCACTTCCATGGAGATGGACACTGGAATATCCAGGATCACATCCAGATTGGGGCCATCAAGATTGACCGGCAGATTGCCGGGAGGCGGTGCGCTGCCGAACTCTTCCATCGGTGCACGCGGTGCGGCCGGTTGCGCTGCCTGAGCGGCCCCCTGCCCTGCGAGCATGGCATCGATATCGTCCTGATCGGCATCACCTGCCTCGGCCAGCGCTGCGGCCCATTCATCGGCCAGTGCCTGTTCCTCGGGGGAGGTGTTTTCTTCGTCTGCCATCGTGATTCCTCGCCTGGCTTCTGCTATTCGTTCACGTCGGGCTTTGTCAGCCCTGGAGAGTTACCAACGCCTCAGCGTTGGCGTTCGATTGGTTCCAGCACCTGCAGGGCCAGATTGCCCTTGTGCGCTCCCAGCTTGACCTTGAAGGTCGGCACGCCATTGGCGCGCATGACCACGTTGTCCGGCAATTCCACGGGGATCACATCACCCGGCTGCATGTGCAGGATGTCGCGCAGCTTCAACTGGCGGCGGGCAACGGTGGCGGCCAGCGGCACGCTGACATCGAGGATGTCCTCACGCAGGGCCTTGATCCAGCGCTCGTCCTGATCGTCGACATCGGATTGGAAACCGGCATCGAGCATTTCGCGGATCGGCTCGATCATCGAGTACGGCATGGTGATGTGCAGGTCGCCACCGCCGCCGTCGAGCTCGATATGGAAGGTGGACACCACCACCACTTCGCTGGGGCTGACGATGTTGGCCAGCGCCGGGTTGACCTCGGAGTTGACGTACTCGAAGTTGATATCCATCACCGCGTGCCAGGCCTCACGCAGGTCGACGAACGCCTGATCGAGCACCATGCGCACCACGCGCAGTTCGGTGGGGGTGAACTCGCGCCCCTCGATCTTGGCGTGACGGCCGTCACCGCCAAAGAAATTGTCGACCAGCTTGAATACCAACTTGGCATCGAGGATGAACAGACCGGTGCCGCGCAGCGGCTTCATCTTCACCAGGTTGAGACTGGTCGGCACGTACAGCGAATGCACGTATTCGCCGAATTTCATCACCTGCACACCACCGACGGCGACGTCGGCCGAGCGGCGCAGCAGGTTGAACATGCTGATACGGGTATAACGAGCGAAACGCTCGTTGATCATCTCCAGGGTCGGCATGCGTCCACGGACGATGCGATCCTGACTGGTCAGGTCATATTGCTTGACGCTACCCGGCTCGGCAGCGTCCTCGGTTTCCACCAGGCCGTCATCGACGCCATGCAACAGCGCATCGATCTCGTCCTGGGAAAGCAGGTCTTGCACGGCCATCTTCGGCTCCCGCTACTGCAACACGAAATTGGTGAACAGCACCTGCTCGACCACGGTGCTGCCGGTTTCCTTCTGCGCCAGCTCCTGCACGCTGGCCAGCGCCTGCTGCAACAGCATTTCCTTGCCCAGCGGTGTTTGCAGCACGGCGAAGTCCTGACCGGAGAGCAGCATCACCAGGCGATTACGCAGTACCGGCATGTGTACCTTGAGCTTCTCCATCCCTGCGGCATCGCGACTCATCAGGGCCATGCTGACCTGCAGGTAGCGGGTGCGATTCTGATAATTGAAATTGACCACGAAGGCCGGCATCAGATCCTGGTAGATGGCCGGCTGGCGCACAGGCGCCGCCGCGGCCTCTGCCGGCTTGGCCTCCTCGCTCTTGTCACCCTTGCTGAGGATGAACCAGGTACCGCCCACGGAAAGACCGACGGCCAGCAGCAACCCCACCACGATCAGGATGATCAGTTTGAGCTTGCTCTTGCCGGCGGGTTGTCCGTCGGCAGTCGGTGCCGCTTCTTTCTTAGCCATGCCAATAATCCGTCAGTACCTACGTTCTTTCCGCATTCAAAGGGTTAAGAGCAAGTGTTATGCCAGCATATGAGCAGGCTTGTCTAACTCCGGGCTGCGGTTTTAACCGCTCCAGCTGCCTGCTGTCACCCAAAATACATTCGCCCGAGCACCTTTCGGCAACCCGGGCGAATGCAAGTCTAGCGGAGGAACACCAATAGTCGGCCATTGCCCAGTGTCAATACAGGCTTAACCAGCGCTCATGCGTAGTAGTCGACCAGCCCACGGCCAGCGGTCAAGCGCTCGTTGCGCACTTCCTGATGGGCACCAGGCTGCAACTCGTCACTGGCCAGCAGATCATCACGCGAGCCGGAACCACCGCGCCCGTCCTCGCCCTGCCCCTGCCAGCCACGGTTAAGCGACTGATCGGAGACGTTGGCATCCGCCAGGTTCATGCCTTGCTGCGCGAACAGCTCACGCAGACGATGCATCTGCCCTTCCAGCGCTTCACGCACCCCGGCATTGGGGCTGGCAAACGTCACCTGGGCCTGATCCTGAGACAGATTCACCCGCACTTCGAGACGCCCAAGATCGGCAGGGTCCAGCTGAATCTCAGCCGACTTGAGGTTCTGACTGGACAGCCACATGACCCGATCCACTACCGCCTCGCTCCAGCCTGCCTGGTGCATGGCCACTGGCTGCCCCGGCACCAGCGGCATGCGCTGAGCTGCGCCGACCTGATGGTTGAGCGCCTGGGTCAGGGCATTGAGCTTGCTGACGAACTGATCCGGGCGATTGGGCTGAGCGCTGTCCTTGAGACTCTCCAGGGCGTCCTTGGGCAGACTCTCAAGTGGCAGGTCCAGGGTCGGTTCTTCAGTGCTCTCGCCTGACTCCTCGCCTTTGCCCATGGCTGCCATGGCCGCGGCGAAGTCCGTGCTGGTCGCCACACGCGCGCTCTTGATCGCGGCATCCTGCGGGGCCTGGGCCTTGATTGCCTCTTCGGCCGGCTGTTTGAGCAGCGCCAACGGGTCGAGCGCCTCCTCCAGTACCGGCTCGGTATTCTCAGCGACATCGCTGCTGGCACCGGTAATCACCAGCACCGGCAGCGCCGACGACTCCTCGGTTAGCGGTGCATCGTCTACCTGAGCCTGGATACCGCCCAGCGCCATTGCCAGCAACGGATCGAGCTCTTCTGCAGCGTTCTCCTGCGTCGGCAAGGAATTGCCGGGGGCGGCAACCGCAGGCTGCTCGGCGGCAGTTGAAGCGGCATCGGGCTCCCCTGCTGATGGCGCAGACTTCTGTTCCTGGCTGGTTTTGTCGGTACTGCCAGCGCGCTCGCCAGGCTTGGCCTGACGCTCCTTGGCATATACCTCGGCAAAGCTGGAAGCACCGTTCTTGCTGGGTTCCGGTGCTTTGGCCGGCTGCTTCGCTTTGCTCTTCACCTCAGGCGTAGCCTGCAGGCGTAAGTCGGGCAACGCGGACATGGACGCTCTCCGTCTGATGGGTCGTGACAGGATCAGAGCAAAGGGCGGGCCAACTCGTGAAACGGCGTCAGACGCGATAGCGCTGACGCTCGGATTTGAACAGGATGCGGACGATGGCGAACTCGCGCTCGATCTGCTCGATCAGGGCCGGAGCCGGCTCCAGGGCCTCGCGCCGCCCCGCGTCTTCGAGTTCCTTGCACAAGCTGGCTAGAAGCACCGCTCCCATGTTGCTGCAGCTGCCCTTGAAGCTGTGCGCAGCCAGGCGCAGGCCCTGCGCATCACCCTCGGCCGTAGCTTCATGCAACAGACGCAGACGCTCCTCGGAATCGGCCACGAAGGTATCGAGCAGAATCGGGTATTCGTCCTCCATGACGTCCTGCAGGGCCGCCAGGACGGCTTCGTCGAGATGGATATCGGACACCGGGTCACTCCCTGAACAACAGCGTCGCATTATGCCTCAGAGGACCAGCAAAACTCCACGCTGACTCCCTGGCCAACCGGGGCAATCTGGAAACCATCGCTGAGCTGACGAACCAGGGCAAGACCGCGACCACACAGGGCTTCGTCACCAAGCGCCATGACGGTGACCGGATCGAATCCGGGACCACTGTCCTCGACCCGGACGATCAGCCGCCCTCCCCCTTCTTCCGGCAGCATCTGCAAATGAAATCGTACATAGCCATCCTGCAAGGACGCCAGACGCAGACGTCGCTCCCGATAATACTCGGCAAAGCCGCTGGCATCCTGTTTGAGCGAGGAGTCCAGCCCCATTACCCCATGCTCCAGGGCATTCGAATAGAGCTCGGCGAGCACGGTATACAGCTCGCCACCACGCGGCCGCAACGCCCGCACGTCCAGCAGCAGCTGCAGCAAAAATGGCAGTGGGTTGAAGTGACGCAGGCTCAGCGCTCGAAACTCGAAACTGGCCGACCAGTCCATCACGCTGCCCTGACCGCTGTCGGCAAAGGCCAATGGGCGAGGATGCTCGTCGTCTTCGGCCAAGCCGACCTGAACCATGCTGACGTCATCCTGTTGCTCGCCACGGAACGCCGCCAGCGCCAGCTGGATTTCCTCGAACAATGCCTGCGGTTGACGATTGGCGTCCAGAAGCTCGAGCAGGCGCGCCTCGCCGAATAGCTGCCCTTGCTGGTCACTGGCCTCGAGCACGCCATCACTGAGCAGAAAAATACGATCTCCCGGCGCCAGCGGATAGACCTCACAGCGATCACTGAACGCCGCTGGTTCAAGGATTCCCAGGGGCAGATGGCGTGACACCAATGACTGACGCGGGCGACCATCGCCATGTAGCAGGTAGCCATCTGGCAACCCGCCACTCCACACCTCGAGCAAGCCTCGCTTGCTGCTGATATTGAGCACGGTGGCGCAGCAGAAAACGCCCACCGGAAGGATGCGCTTGAGCTTGGCGTTGATCTCGCGAAGGATCTCGGCAAGGGCATGACCTTTGGCCGTCATGCCGTAGAACACCTCGGCCAGCGGCATCGCGCCAATAGCCGCCGGCAAACCATGACCGGTGAAATCGCCCAGCATCACGTGCATGCCGCCAGACGGTTTGTACGCCGCCAGCAGCAAATCACCGTTGAACAGCGCGTAGGGCGACTGCATGTAACGGATGCTCGGCGCATCCAGACAGCCGGAATGCGCCACCTTGTCGAATACCGCCTTGGCCGCACGTTGCTCGTGCAGCAGATGCTCGTTGTGCTGGGCGATCAGGTCGCGCTGTTGCAATACCGTGTCGTGCAGACGGCGCAGACGATCCATCGCCCCGATCTTGGCCTCGAGTATCACACGGTTATAGGGCTTGGCGAGAAAGTCGTCGCCGCCGGCGTCAAGACAACGCACCAGCGCCTCGCCCTCGGTCAACGACGTGAGGAAGATGATCGGCACCAGCGCTTCACCAGCCTTCTGCTTGATGCGCCGGGCGGCCTCGAAACCATCCATCACCGGCATCAACGCATCCATCAACACCAGTTGTGGACGCGCCTGCTCGAACAGCGCGACGGCTTCCAGGCCATTGCTGGCGGTGAGCACACGATGCCCCTGACGACTCACGATGGTGGACAACAGCATGCGGTCGGCCGCGTTGTCCTCGGCAATCAGAATGGCAAGTCGCTCAGGCATGCTCAGCTGATCTTGAACAACTGCTCGAAGTTGGAGATGGCGAGGATCTTGCGCACGTCACTGCTGCAGTTGAGCAGGCTGATCTGCGCCGAATCGCCGCCAGCATGGTCACGCAACAACAACAGCATGCCCAGTGCCGAACTATCCAGATAGCTGGTGTCACGCAGGTCGACCTGATAACGCTTGGGCGTCAGGTTGACGCGCTCGTAGGCGTCACGAAATTCCTGGTGGGAGGCGAAGTCGAAGCGTCCTCGAATCACAATGGTCAGCTCTTGCCCGTCGGCCGAGGGCTGCGAGGTAATGGCCATGTCTACTCCTTTGTCGAGACTTTGCCAGATAGGGCAATTCACGCTTGAAGGTGTAGCATCTGGTCGGCGACGAAACAACCACTATTCAGGGTTCACCACGGTCGATCAGGCGTTGCGCCAGCTCGTCGAGCAGTTTCTGTTCGCGCTTGTCCTCGGCCAATCGGGCTTCGTCAATGTAGCGCTGGACCAGTTTGCGCAGCCCCTCGAGACGCGCATAGCGTTGCTGCCAAACAGCGCGCACCTTTTCAAGATTGGCGCGATGCCACTCCAGACTTTGCTGCTGTTGGCCGACCGCCGTCTCCAGTTGCGCCAGAAAGCGCTGGTAGTTCATCAGCCACTGGCCGGAAACGCCCTTGCTGCCCTCGCTGATCCACTGCTGCTGGTAGTCGCCACGAAAACGCTCCAGCTCGCCCAGCTTGGCCTCAGCCTGCCCCACCAGCCCTTGGCAATGCCCGAGCTGGCGCGCGGCCTCGCGCTCGGCCTTTTCTGCCATCTCGACGACCGGCTGCAGACGCGTTGCGCGGCTCAGGCTCATCCGCGCCCCGTAGGGCGGGTGCAACCCGCCAGATCGCCCTGGCGGGTTACACCCGCCCTACGGCAACAGGTCACTGTCCCAACACCCCGGCCAGCTGCTCGCGGCTCTGCGCCATTGACACGCTCTCGTCGAGGCCCTGACGCAGGTATTGCGCCATCGTCGGCTGACGGGCGATGGCCAGGTCGGTATCGGCATCGCCACCGGGCACGTAGGCACCGACGCTGATCAGATCGCGGCTCTGCTGATAACGCGCCCACAACTGCTTGAAACGCTGCGCCTGCTTGAGCTGCTCGGGCGGCACCACCTGCGGCATGACCCGGCTGATCGAGGACTCGATATCGATAGCGGGATAGTGCCCTTCCTCGGCCAGGCGCCGGGACAGGACGAAGTGCCCGTCGAGCACACCACGTGCAGCATCGGCGATGGGGTCCTGCTGATCATCACCCTCACTCAGCACCGTGTAGAACGCGGTGATCGAACCACCGCCGGCTTCGGCATTGCCGGCACGCTCGACCAGCTTGGGCAGCTTGGCAAAGACCGAAGGCGGATACCCCTTGGTTGCAGGCGGCTCACCAATGGCCAGGGCGATTTCGCGCTGGGCCTGGGCGTAACGGGTCAGCGAATCCATCAGCAGCAGGACGTTCTTGCCCTTGTCGCGGAAATACTCGGCGATGCGCGTGCAGTACTGCGCCGCGCGCAGGCGCATCAGCGGCGCATCGTCGGCCGGTGATGCCACCACCACCGAACGCTTGATGCCCTCCTCGCCGAGAATCTCGTCGATGAACTCCTTGACCTCGCGCCCCCGTTCACCGATCAGGCCGACGACGATGATCTCGGCCTCGGTGAAGCGCGTCATCATGCCCAACAGCACGGATTTACCCACACCGGTACCGGCGAACAGACCCAGACGCTGGCCGCGGCCCACGGTGAGCAGGCCATTGATGCTGCGGATGCCGACATCCAGCGGCTCGCTGATGGGATGACGCTTGAGCGGGTTGATGGTCGGCCCGTCCAGCGGTACCCAGTCCTCGGCCTTCATCCCACCCTTGCCATCCAGCGCACGGCCGGCACCATCGAGCACCCGGCCAAGCATGGACATGCCCATGGGCAAACGTCCGGCATCGGGCAACGGCACCACGCGCGCCCCCGGTGCGATACCGGCGAGACTGCCCACCGGCATCAGGTAGATCTTGCCACCGGAGAAGCCCATCACCTCGGCCTCGACCTGAACCGGGTGGTAACTGTCGTCGTTGATCACCAGGCAACGGCTGCCAACGGCCGCACGCAGGCCCTCGGCTTCCAGGGTGAGGCCAACCATGCGTAACAGACGACCTTCGAGTATCGGCTGGCCGGGCAGGCTGATTGCGTCGCTGTAGCCCTCCAGACGCCGGGCGAAGCTCACCCGCTCAAGGCGCATCGCCGCTGTCCAGATCCAGGTTGATGTCCGCTTCCGGCAATTGCGTGCTCTGCGTACGCTGCTGCTCGAACAGTTGCTTGAGCGCCTGCGCCATGCGCGTTTCGACACTGGCGTCGATCTGACTGTGCTCGGACTCGATACGGCAACCGCCGGGCAGCAGGCTGTCATCCTCGAGGATGCGCCAGCTTTCCTCGTGGCGCTCACGCAAGGCCTTGATCGTGTCGAAATCCTGCGGATTGACCTGAATGCGCACGTTCTGCGCGCCCATTGGCAGCAGTTTGAGCGCCTCGCGCAGCACCTGGCGGATCTGGCTGGAGTCGGTATTCAGCTCGCGCTGAATCACCTCACGCACCATATGGCTGACCAGGCGCACCATGGCCACTTCCATCTGCTGGTCCTGCTCGGCAATCGGATCGAGCAGCTGCGCCATGAGTTTTTCCAGGCTGCCGACCTTGACCGCCAGAGCGGCATCGGCCTCCTGCCTGGCCTTGATCTGGCCGGCATGAAAACCATCCTTCTCGCCAGCGGCAAAGCCTTCGTTGTAGGCATCCTGGCGGATGGCTTCCAGCTCATCGAGCGTCAGCGGTTTGACATCCTCGATGGCAATTTCTTCCACTTGCCCGCTGTCCTCGGGCTCGGCTTCGACGGGAGCAGGCGTGGGCTCTTCGGCCGAGGCCTCGGCTGCCTCTGGCTCTTCGCCGGGTGCGTCGAAGCTGGGCAGTGCCCAGCGGTCGAAGATGCCCAGATCCTTGGCGCGAATCAGCTCGCTCTCGGGCTCCTTGGCTGCCATCAGGGTCTGTTCCCGTTTCGACGCGAGCCGCGTTGCTGCGCCAAATGGCGCCATGGTCGGGCGGCGTTCCGCAGGCGTGGAGCGCAGGTAATGGTCGCTCCCTTGCCAAGTTCCACAACGCAGCCTGGCGCCATTTGCCGCGCAACCCGAAGGGCCGGGCCGGCTTTTGCGCGCTGCTGCATTATTCGTCGTTCATTTGCAATGACCAAACTTCTCTCCTCATGCCTTGCCCCGCGCAAAAACTGGCTCCGGCGCGGCCGTGGCGAAACGGGAATAGACCCTGCTAAACCATCTCCTCGCCACCCTTGCCGCCAAGCACGATCTCGCCGGCCTCGGCCATACGGCGGGCAAAGGTGAGAATTTCCTTCTGCGCCGCTTCCACGTCGCTGACCCGCACCGGCCCCTTGGCCTCCAGGTCGTCGCGCAGCAGCTCGGCAGCGCGCTTGGACATGTTCTTGAACACCTTCTCCTTGATCGCGTCGTCGGCCCCTTTGAGTGCCAGCACCAGCACTTCGGAGGAGACCTCGCGCATCAGCGCCTGGATGCCACGGTCGTCGACATCGGCCAGGTTGTCGAAGACGAACATCAGGTCTTCGATCTGCATCGACAGGTCTTCGTCCAGTTCGCGAATGGAGTCCATCAACTGGCCTTCTACCGAGCTGTCGAGGAAGTTCATGATGTCCGCCGCACGCTTGACGCCGCCCATGGCGGCGCGCGTGGCATTGGCGCTGCCGGAGAATTGTTTCTCGAGAATCTGGTTGAGCTCCTTCAGCGCGGCCGGCTGCACGGTGTTCAGCGACGACACCCGCAGAACGATGTCCAAGCGTACCTTGTGATCGAAGTGACTGAGCACCTCGGCCGCCTGGTCCGGGTCGAGGTAGGCGACGACGATGGCCTGAATCTGCGGGTGCTCGTAACGGATCACATCGGCAACGGCACGCGGCTCCATCCACTTCAGGCTGTCCAGACCACTGGTGCTGCCGCCCAGCAGGATGCGGTCGATCAGATTACCGGCCTTGTCCTCACCCAGCGCCGCAGTGAGCATCTTGCGGATATAGCCGTCGGAGCCGACACCCAGGCTGGTCTGGTCGCCGACGATCTCGACGAACTCACCCATGACCTGCTTGACCTGCTCGCGGTGGATATTGCGCATGCCGGCCATGGCGACGCCGACGCGCTGTACTTCCTTCGGCCCGAGGTGGCGCAGCACCTGCGCGGCATCGGTCTCGCCCAGCGAGAGCAGGAGAATGGCGGCCTTGTCGACCTTGCTAAGCTTGGTAGCGGTACGATTGTCACTCATCGGCGTTGATCCACTCTTTGACGACCTGGGCTACGCGGCCAGGATCTTCCGCCACCAGACTCTTGATGGCGTTCAGCTGTGCATCATACCCCTCACTGGGGCTCGGCAACATGATGCTCTGCGGCCCGCCAAGGCTGACGCGATCATCGGACAGCTCGCCATCCAGCCCTGCCATCTCGCCCAGTTCCACATCGCCAGTACCGGCCAGCTCCTTGCCTTTGCCGCCGCCAGTGATGTTGTTGAGCACCGGACGCAGTACACCGAAGACCAGCACCAGGATGAACAGCACGCCGAGCACCTGCTTGACGATGTCCCAGAACCAGGGCTGGGTGTAGAACGGAATATCAGGGATCTCCTCGCCCAGCGAGGTGGTGAAGGCCGTATTGATCACGCTGACGCTATCGCCACGGCTGGCATCGAAGCCCACCGAGTCCTGCACCAGACGGGTGAAGCGCGCCAGATCATCGGCTGTCCACGGCACCCGGGTGGTTTCACCCGTTGCCGGGTCGATGCGCACCTGATCATCCACCACGACCGCGACCGACAGGCGGCGCAGACGCCCCTGCTGTTGACGGGTGTAGCTGATGGAGCGATCCAGTTCGAAGTTGCGCGTCGATTGCTCGCGCTTGTCCGCAGGGTACGGTGCCAGCATCGGCTGGCCAGTCACCGGGTCGGTGATCTGCTGACCGTTGGCATCGACCAGCGGCTGCCCCGGCGCCACCGGGCCAGCCGGAGCAGCCGCACCGGCGGCCTGCTGCGGCGCAGCGGCAGGCCCCGGCGGCTGATTGGACAGCGCGCCAGGCACACCCTGCGGCGGCAGACTGCTCTGACGCTGTTCGTTGACCTGTTGCTCGCTGCGCAGCGCGGGCTGATCCGGATTGAACATTTCGGAAGTGGACTCAACCGAGCTGAAATCCACATCAGCCGAGACTTCCGCCTTGTAGCGACCAGTGCCCAGCACCGGCTGCAAAATGTTGTGTACGCGCTGGGTGAACAGCGTTTCCATACGGCGGGTGTAGTCGAACTGCTTGCCAGCCATGGTCAGCTCGGACAGCTCCTGCTGATCGGAGAGCAGATTGCCCTTCTGGTCGACAACAGTGACTTGACCCTTGTCCAGCTCAGGCACACTGGTCGCCACCAGATTGACGATCGCCATGACCTGGCTGGGCTCCAATGCGCGCCCCGGGTAGAGTTCGACCAGCACCGAGGCAGACGGCTTGCGTTCGTCACGCACGAACACCGACGCCTTGGGCATGGCCAGGTGTACACGCGCTGCTTTGACGTTATTGAGGCTGGCCACCGTACGTGCCAGCTCGCCCTCGAGACCGCGGCGATAGCGGGTCGCCTCCATGAACTGGCTGGTGCCCAGGCCCTGCTCACGGTCGAGAATTTCGAAACCGACACTGTTATCGGTCGGCGCCACGCCGGCAGCTGCCAGGCGCATACGCGCACGCGCCAGATCGTCAGCCTTGACCAACAGGGCGCCGGAGTTGGGCTCGACGGTGTAGTTGATACCCGCAGCGTTGAGGGTTTCCACCACCTGAGAGGCATCCATACCGTTGAGGCTACCGTACAGCGGGCGGTAATCCGGCTGCTGCGACCACAGCACCACGGCGAAGCCGATCGCCACGCTGGCTGCCAGGCCGACCAGCAGGCCGAGCTGACGCAGCACCGACATCTCCGCGAGGTTTTCCAGGAAGCTAAGGCCCAACAGGGGCTTCTTCGGCTCACCTGGCTCGGCCTTGGCCGGTACGTTTGCTACTGCTGCTTCAGCCATGAATCAACCCTCAGACCGGCATCTGCATGATGTCTTGATAAGCCTGGACCAGCTTGTTACGCACTTGGGTCATGGCCTGGAAGGATACGCTGGCTTTCTGCGAGGCGATCATCACGTCGGTCAGATCGACCCCGCTCTGGCCCATCTCGAAAGCGGTGGCCAGCTTGTTGGACGCCTGCTGGGTCTCGTTGACCTTGTTCACCGCCTGGCCGAGCATTTCCGAGAAACTCGGCGCCCCTTGCACTGGCTCGCTCGCAGCAGGCTTCTGACGCGCCATGGCCTCGGCCTGCATGGAACGCATTTCCAGCATCAAGCGATTGAATTCGACACCCTGGCTCATGACTTCCTCCACTGCCCGCTTTTTGACACTAGCGGCGCTATGCAGGGGTATTTGCAACAAGGGTGCCAACAAAGCGGCTTATGGGAATCAGATCGGGAACACGCAGATAGATGGGGTAGCCACCGTCATCCCCGCGAAGGCGGGGACCCAGCAGCAAGAGAAGAATCACCAACAATCTCTGACCAAAGATCGCGCCAGTGCGGATTTCGCTCTTCGATCAGGCGCAGCTTCCAAGCACGATTCCATTTCTTGATCGCCTTCTCCCTGGCTATCGCGCCACTCATACTTTCATGCTGCTCGTACCACACCAGCAGCTTCACGCCGTAGCGGCGGGTAAAGCCCTCAAGCGCTCCCTCTCTATGCTGCCAGACACGCTGCAGCAGATCCGCTGTAACTCCGGTATAGAGCGTGCCATTACGCTGACTGGCCATAATGTAAACGGCGGGTTGCTTCATGCTGCAGTCCTTTGCAAATTGGGCCCTCCATAGGTATGAAGGCCTATTCAGCGATTGATTTGAGCCCGAACGAAAAAATCGCTCCTACAAGCCAGGACAACCTTAGCACCGCGGCTGGATCCCCGCCTTCGCGGGGATGACGGTAGCTGCGCCTTCGCGGGGATGACGGCGATGGATCATTCGAGGTCATTCCCGCGAAGGCGGGAACCCAGGCAGCGTCCCCCTCCGTCGCATCCCCTTCAGCTCAGCAAAACTAGCTGGCGTGCAGATAAGCCTCGACATCCATCCCGGCATCACGCATCTGCGCCAGCTTGTAGCGCAGGGTACGCGGGCTGATGCCCAGACGCTCGGCAGCCTCCTTGCGACGACCGCGTTCGGCACGCAGGGTGTCGATGATGACCTGAAACTCGCGACGGCGAAGATCCTCGCCCAGCGCGCCGGCATCGACCGCACTCGGCGACTCGACCGGTTGCGCCATTGGCGGCGCAACACTCGGCACCACGGCCAGGCGCGGCACCGCACCCTGCACCGATTGGCCGATGGGCGCATGCAGACACAGATCCTGCGCCTGAATCACCCCGCCCTGCTGCAGGATCAATGCGCGCTGAATGGCGTTGTCCAGTTCACGCACGTTGCCCGGCCACTGATGCTGCACCAGGCTTTGCGCAGCAGACTCGGACAGACGCACCGGTGCCTGATTCATTTTTTTGACGTGCTTGGCCAGCAGCCGCTCGGCCAACGGCAGGATGTCGGCAGGTCGTTCACGCAACGGTCGCCAGGCCAGCGGGAAAACCGACAGGCGATAGTAGAGATCCTCACGGAAGCGCCCCGCTGCGACTTCGCTGGCAAGGTCACGGTTGCTGGTGGCCAGCACGCGAATATCCAGATTGATCGGTTTGCGCGCGCCGACCCGCTCCACCTCACGCTCCTGCAGCACACGCAGCAACTTGGCCTGCAAGCCCAGCGGCATTTCGGAAATCTCGTCGAGCAGAATGGTGCCGCCATCGGCCAGCTCGAACTTGCCCGGCTGAGCGGTGACCGCACCGGTGAATGCGCCCTTTTCATGACCGAACAAGGTGGCCTCGAGCATGTTGTCGGGAATCGCCGCACAGTTGATGGCGATGAAAGGCCCGGAGGCGCGCGGCGACTGCTGATGGATATAACGCGCCAGCACCTCCTTACCGGTCCCCGACTCACCCGTGATCATCACCGTCGAATCACTCTGCGCCACGCGTGACGCCAGCTCCAGCAGCTGCACGCTGGCCGGCTCGAGCGCTACCGGACCATCGCAATCCCCCGCCGTCAATTTACCGAGAGCGTGCTTGGCCACCAGCTCCAGCAGCGTGCGCGGCTCGAACGGCTTGACCAGATAATCAGCGGCGCCCTGACGGATGGCATCTACCGCCCTCTCTACCGCGCCGAAAGCCGTCATCAGCAATACCGGCAGTTGCGGATAACGACTACGGATCTGCGCCAGCAGTTGATGACCATCCATACCCGGCATGTTGACGTCGCTGACCACCAGCCCGAACGGCTCTTCGGTCAACGCGACCAACGCCGCCTCGGCGCAATCGACCGCCCGATAATCATGCCCGCCCAGGCACAGGGTATCGGCCAGGGCTTCGCGCAGGGCGCGATCGTCTTCAACCAACAGGACTTTGGCAGCCATGGATTACTCCTGATTCGAGTGAGGCGCTGCATCAAGCAGCGGCAAAGAAACGATGGCGCAGGTGCCACGACCTGCACGTGATTGCAGCAGCAACTGGCCCTGATGAGCACGCGCCACCGCCTTGACCACCGCCAGGCCGAGGCCGGTTCCGGTAGTCTTGGTGGTGAAGAAGGGCTCACCCAGACGGGCCAGGGTTTCCCGACTCATGCCTGGCCCGTTATCGCTGACGCACAGGCGCAGCTGATTTTCGCGGCGATACAGGTGAACCTTCAGTCGCGCATCACGCCCGGCAGCCTGAATGGCGTTGTCGATCAGATTGAGCACGGTGCCCACCAGCGTGTCGCGATTGCACAGCAGTTCGCCGTCACGCACATCGCACTGCCAGCGCACAGCCATATCGCCCACATGGGCATCGGCAGCCGCACGCAGCGCATCGAACAGGACTGACGGCGACAGGCGATCCGGCAACGGCAGCTCGCCCCGGGCGAAGATCAGCATGTCGCGCACCTGGTTTTCCAACTCGTGCAGCCGCTCCTTCAAGCGCCCGGCGAAACGCTGCTGCTGTTCGGCCGGCAGCACCTGCTCGTTCAGGTGGCTTGCATAAAGTAGCGCAGCAGAGAGTGGCGTACGGATCTGATGCGCAAGAGAGGCGACCATGCGCCCCAGCGCCGATAGACGCTCATGGCGAGAAAGCTGATCCTGCAGGCGACGGGTTTCCGTCAGGTCGGTCAGCAGCACAAGCTGCCCCGGCTCCCCGTGCAGAGAACGGGTGGCAATGGACAGGCGGCGGCCATCGCGCATGGAAATTTCGTGACCATCGTCTTCGCGCGGCGCGAAGTTGCGCGCGATCACCTGACGCCAGAGCATGCCCACCAGGGGCTGGCCGAGCAGCGCACGCGCCACGGGGTTGGCCTCGCGCACGACGCCCTGACCGTCGATGACGATCACACCGCCAGGCAACAGATCCAGCAGGCTTTGCAGACGATGGGCCAGGCGCTCCTTCTCCGCCAGTTCCTGCATGCGCTGTGCACTGACCAGCGCCAGTTGCCCCTTCAGCTCATTGACCCGCGCCTCAAGCAGGCTGTAGGACTCGCTGAGCTGATTGGACATCTGATTGAACAGGGCAAAGGCCTGCTCCAGTCCCGCGCGGCTGGCTTGTTCGAGCGGTGCGGAGCCGTTTGGCTCGGCTGACTCGGTAGGACGAAGGTTGGCTTCCATCTGCTTCTCTCGTACGACGTACCGTCAGAAGACGGTCGGATACAAGAGCTTTAGCAATACCCGTGCCTACTTTTTTATTCTTATTTATCAAGCACTTGAAAAAACAAAGCCGGAGCTTGCGTCAAAGCTCCGGCTTTCTTTGCGGCGTTAGGGATGTTCTGAAAAAGTTACTTACCGTCACTCCCGCGAAGGCGGGAGCCCAGGAGTTTCGCAGGTTCTGGATTCCCGCCTGCGCGGGAATGACGAGTTTTCCAGAGTTTCCTTAGCCTGAGGCTGAGGAATCAATCCTCGTCCTGACCATCCTCTTCGCGGCGGCTCATGCCGTACTTGCGCATCTTCTCGACCAGCGTGGTACGGCGAATACGCAGGCGCTCAGCCGCACGCGCCACCACGCCACCGGCATCGTCCAGCGCCTGCTGGATCAGGCCCTGCTCGAGGTTGCCCAGGTAGTCCTTCAGGTCCAGACCCTCCGGCGGCAGCATGGCTGGTGTATCGAGGCCCGGTAAACCAGCCATGATCGCAGCGCGCTCTTCCATTTCATCACGCAGACTGGCCGCAAGCTGCTCATCTTCGTCATCGACATGACGGAACTTCTTCGGCAACTCGCCCACCCCGATCACACCGTAGGGATGCATGATCGCCATGCGCTCCACCAGGTTGGCCAGTTCACGCACGTTGCCCGCCCAATCGTGGCGGCACAGCGACATGATGGCGGCCGAGTTGAAGCGAATGGAGCCACGCTTCTCGTGCTCCATGCGCGAAATCAGCTCGTTCATCAGCAGCGGGATGTCTTCGATGCGTTCGCGCAGCGGCGCCATCTCGATGGGGAAGACGTTCAGTCGGTAGTACAGATCCTCGCGGAAGCTGCCATCCTCGATCATTTTCTCCAGGTTCTTGTGCGTGGCGGCGATGATGCGCACATCGGCGGTCTGCGTCTTGTTGCTGCCGACACGCTCGAAGGTTCGCTCCTGCAGCACGCGCAGCAACTTGACCTGCATCGGCAGCGGCATATCACCGATTTCATCCAGGAAAAGCGTGCCGCCATTGGCCAACTCGAAGCGCCCTGCCCGGCTGGTGATGGCGCCGGTAAAAGCACCCTTCTCATGCCCGAATAGCTCGCTCTCGAGCAGCTCGGCCGGAATGGCCCCACAGTTGACCGGTACGAACGGCGCCTCGCGACGCTTGGAGTGGTAATGCAGATTGCGCGCGACTACTTCCTTGCCGGTTCCGGACTCACCGAGGATCAGCACACTGGCCTCGGTATCGGCCACCTGCTGCATCATCTGCCGCACCTGTTGAATGGCGCGACTGGTGCCAACCAGGCTGCGGAACAGATTGGGCTCACGCTGCCGACCACGATCACGCGCCTGGTCGTACATTTCACGGTAGACCTGGGCGCGATGCAGCGAGTCGAGCAACTTGTTATAACTGAGCGGCGTCTCCAGACTGGCCAGCACGCGCCGACGCAAGTCTTCCGGCCACTCGGCAATACTGACATCACCCACCGTCAGCAAGGGCAGAAACTCATCCCACCCGGCAATCTGCTTGGTCAGCTCAAGGGCGCCGCCCTTGGCCTCGACATCCCCGAGCAGGACGCTGAGCACTTCTCGACTGGAACCCAGTTCGGTGACTGCCGTGCGCCAGTCCTGACTGGTGCACGCCAAATGCTCTTCCCCGAGGAAACTCAGAATAATCGCCAACTCGTGGCGGCGCGCAGCATTGTCATCGATCAACAGGATTTTGGTTTCACGCCACATCTTGTGCTTGTCTGACCCGAGGAGAGAGGGAAACTGCACGCCACTAGTTCGGCGCACACCGGCAACTTGCCACTAGTAAAGTCAAAAAATTGAAGCCAGTCAATTTTATGACGTGATTTTTTACCCGCTATTGGCTTCAGCCAAGCAGTCACGTCGAGACTTGAGCAATAAAAAGCACTAAACCCGAGAAGACGGGAAAGCGTAACAAGGAAGAGACCGAGCCAAACCACAGGGGCTTAACTCGGTACATGCAGGCTGATTAACCGAAAAGCTGGTACACCTTAGCACCCTGGCGGGATTGGTTGAGTTGCAACAACTCCCCGGCCAAACGTTGCTGTTCTGTCTGACAAACAGTGACCAGCTCACGGTACAGTGACAACAGGTTCTCCAGGCCACTGCGCAGCTCTTCTTCGTCAGAGCTGTCGACCATGGCAGCATCGACCACCATGCGGCATTGCAAGTCGAGCTCACCTATGGCGGCCCAGTCCTGTTTAGCCAGAGCATCGCGCAAGGCCGAGCCAGTCGCTTGCAAACGCTGGACAGATGAACTCATTCGCTTCTCCTCCGATGCGCGCTCATCACTGAGCGATCGCATCCCAACCGGATTTAACCTCGCGAAGCAGCGCGGCGACCTCTTCGAGCAGTGCAGGCTCATTGTTGCGATTGGCCTGCAGCAGCCGACTCGTCATATATTCGTACAGACCGTCCAGATTCGCCGCCAGCTCGCCACCCTGGCGGTGATCAAGGGCCTCGCGCAGACCGCCGACGATGGCGATGCTCTTACTGATCAACTCGCCTTTCAGCTCGGTCTGTCCGCGCTCCATGGCGCCACGCGCTTGAGCTATTCGGGTCAACCCACCTTCCATCAACATCTGAATAAGACGGTGAGGGCTGGCCTCAAAAGCCTGCACCTGGGTATTGACGGTCTGATACTGCTGGAGGGCCGCCATTGCGTTCATTATCGCTCTCGCTCTGCTGTTTGGCTGATACCTTGGGTATCGGCCCTGGCTGGCAAAGCTTTAGGTGAATTTAACTTACCGATAGAGCGTTAGGGAAACTCTGAAATAGCCGTCGTTCCCGCGCAGGCGGGAATCCAGAACCTGCGTAGTTCCTGGGCTCCCGCCTTCGCGGGAGTGACGATAGATGGCTTTTTCAGAATTTCCTTAGGCGAATCTAACCTGCCGATGCAGGCTCAACCTCGGGGCCGATGGCGTCCCAGGCTTCCTTGATCTGCCCCAGCAACGCCAGCACCTCGTCCAGACTGCGCGGCGTGTCGTCCAGCGCAACGCCGGCCAAACGACGAGTCATGTAGTCGTAGAGCGCATCCAGGTTCTCGGCAATTTCGCCGCCCAGCTCCTTGTCCAGCCCGGCCTGCAAAGCGCCGATGATGGAGAGGGTGCTGCCGACGGCCAGGCCGCGAACTTCCGGATTGCCCTCGAGCTGGGCATGGCGGGCCAGAGACAGACGCTCCAGGGCGCCCTGCAGCAATAACTGAACGATACGGTAGGGGCTGACGTCCTGCGCGGTGTTGACCGTTTTGTAGGTGTCGATTGGATTGCTCATGGCTTATCAGCTGCCCTTTTTCACTACGCCGGGCAGGCTGCCCAGGGCCTGCGCCAGGCGATCACTGGTCTGGTTCAATTGCCCCACCAGCGAGTCCATGGCGTTGAACTGGGCGAACAGACGGGTCTGCAACTGCTCGATACGGCGGTTGAGGGTTTCTTTCTGCTTGTCGATGCCGCTGATGGTGGTTTGCAGCCCCTTCATACGCTCATCGAGAATGCCGCCGACTTGCGTGTAACCCTCGATACGCTGCTCGAGGCGCTTCATCAAGCCACTATCGCCGGTGAAAAAGGCACCTACTGCGTCGTAGTTGTCCTTTAAAGCGCTATCGAGTTTGCCGTCGTCGATCTTCAGGGTGCCGTCTTTCTGCGTGGTAATACCCAGGTCGGCCAGGGTACGCACGGCATCTCCCGATGCCCCGACCGGATTGCCCAACTCGCTGCGCACCCCGCTAAGCAAGGTACGCACAGTCGCATCGCCGACCAAGCCCCCTACCACTGGCGCCTTGCCCTCGCCGACCTGGGTGACATTGGTCAGCTCGCTGGTGGTGGAAATCAGCTTGTTGTAGGTATCGACGAACTTCTTGATGCTGCTTTTGACCCCGGCGTTGTCCTGGCCGATGGTCACGCTCAACGGCTTGTCTGCTTCGGTCTTGCCGACCAGGGTCAAGGTCACATCGGGGATAGCGTTGCTAATGGTATTGCTGGCGCTGCTTAGGCTCAGGCCGTCGATCTTGAACTCGGCGTTCGAAGCCTGCTCCAGGTAGCCCGCAGCGGAGCCGCTGACTGCAGCGAGCGTACCCACAGGATTGTCCGGGTCGCTGTAGTCGATGCTGCCGATGGCCAGATCGGCGAGCGCGGCATCAGCCGTCTCGATATAGATATCCTTGCCGGCGCCGGTTTCCTTGGCGCTGAGCACCAGCCGCGAGGTGCCGCCGGCCGGGTCATTGACGATATTGGCGCTGACGCCCTTGTCCTTCAGCGCCGTGTTGAGTTTGTCGCGAATCGCGGCCAGGTCGTCGCCCGCCTCGATGGCCACGTCGACGCCGGCCTCGTCGCCGGCACCCAGCTTGACTGTCAGGGTACCCGCCCCCGTGGCGCTGAAATCCGAGGCGAGCGTCTGGGTCGCCACCTTGCTGGCACTCGCCAGGCGCCCGACCTCGACCTGGTAGCTACCGGCCAGGGCCGCGCTGCCGGCACTGGCCGTCAACGCAGTGGTATTGGACGAAGTGGCCGTGCGCTTTTCGAACAACGACGGGTTGTTAAGATCCTTGAGCGCCGTCTGCAGTTCGCTCAAGGCGCTCTTGAGCTGGCCCAAGGCGGAAAACTTGGTGGTGGAGGCCTTCTCCAGGCGCGCCAGCTGCGCCTCCTTGGGCGCCCGCTCGGCGTTGACCATGGCACCGACGATGCTGTTGATATCGATACCGGAGCCAATTCCCGTTATGCCAGCCATAAGTTCCACCTCGCCATTGAGTTGACGCGAACACCACGCCAACGCGCAGAATCAGCAATAAACGTACCAGCCCAGCCGTTCAGGCCTGGGCATTGAACAGCAGGCTACGCACCTCATCCAGGCTTTCGGCCAGACGCAGCGCTTCTTCAGAGGGAATCTGACGAATGACCTCGCCCGATACGCCGTCGGTCACCTTGACCACCACCCGCCCGGTCGAGTCGTCCAGGCTGAAATTCAGGTTGCGCTGAATGCTCTGGGCGAACTCGCGGATGCTGGATACCGCCTCCTCCACGGACTGACGCCCGACCTCCGGCACTTGCTGCAACGCGGATTGACGATCTTCCGACCCCTGCTGCAGCGAAGCAGGTGCGCCCGCCTCACCACGCACCGCCCTGGTGGATCCAGCGCCGGTAATGCCGCCAAGCAGATTGTTTTCCATAACTTCACCTCAGATGGCAAAGCGGGGAGTAGCGCAAGCGCTACCCCCCGTGGTTCACAGCAACCAGCCCCAAGCTTAACGCAGCAGGCTGAGTACCGCCTGCGGCAGCTGGTTGGCCTGAGCCAGGATCGCGGTACCGGCCTGTTGCAGCACCTGGTTCTTGCTCAGGTTGGCGGTTTCGGCGGCGAAGTCGGTGTCCTGGATACGGCCACGGGCAGCGGAGACGTTCTCGCCGATATTCTGCAGGTTGGCGATGGTGTTTTCGAAGCGGTTCTGCACCGCACCGAGCTCGGCACGCTGGGCATCAATTTGCTTGATCGCATCGTCGATAACTAGCACTGCACCTTGAGCACCTTGGGCCGTAGTTATATCGATAGCTTTCACAGTGTTAGCCGTCACGGCGGTGACACCATTAGCAGCTACCGCGCCCCCTGAGATACCCGTGCTACCTCCGGCGGTAGGGAGGCTCAGCGTTACGCTGGTCAGTTCCCCTGCTGTACCGCTAGCCGCAGTCTTAGACACATACTCCAACACTCCAGTGGTGGTTCCGGCCTTAAGGAATGCACTGACCCCAATGTTCGCGTCATTAACCGCAGCAGCCACTTTCTCCGCGACCTGGTTAGCCGTCTCGCCACCTTTCATCGTGGCAGTGAGATTCGATGTGCCACTGGCAGTAACGACTGCGATACTTACATCGCCAGCAATTACTGGGCTGGGGACCGAAATTTCAGCACCTTCGGCCTTGTAGTACGTCCCCTTAAGGGAGGTCGCACTCATCTTATCGATGCCAACGCTGATGATCTCGTTGGCAGCGGCGCCCACCTGGAAACTGGCCACACCGAAGGATCCATCCAGCAGTTGGCGGCCGCCGAAGGTGGTGGTATTGCTGATACGATCCAGCTCTTTCTTCAGCTGGCTTACTTCAGAATTCAGCGCAGTACGCTCAGATTTGCTGTTGGAGCCGTTGGCCGACTGCAGGGAGAGGTCACGCATACGCTGCAGGATATTGGTGGACTGCTGCAGGGCGCCTTCGGCGGTCTGCGCCAGGGAGATACCGTCGTTGGCGTTGCGCACCGCAACACCCAGGCCGTTTACCTGGCTGGTCAGACGGTTGGCGATCTGCAGACCGGCGGCGTCGTCCTTGGCGGAGTTGATGCGCGAACCGGTGGACAGGCGCTGCAGGGAGGTGTCCAGCGCCTTGGACGAGGTGTTCAGGTTGCGCTGGGTGTTCAGGGACGCAATGTTGGTATTGACGGTAAGGGCCATGATGTTGCCTCCAATGGGCTGATACTCAGGTTAGCCGGGTGCTGCGAGCGCTTGGGCGGTAGCCTTGCTCAGGCACCCAGTTACTTCGCATTCGTCTCTTGTATCGGCGCTGCCGGTGATGGCTTTAGGTTTTTTTCGAGTTTTTTGTGGATTTTTTTTTGTTTTTTAAAACAGCTGGTTATGGTGATTTCCGGATCGAAGCAGAGGGTTCGCCAAAGGGTTGTCGGATTTGCCGGCAGTTTTTGCCGTCTCGTAGGGTGGACAACGCGCAGCTTGTCCACCGTCCTCATGCTATGGCGCCGATAAACCCGCGCCGGCTGCCGCTGGAAATGCTGCGCGGTTTTCCTCGGGGTGGCCATACACCCAACGCGCCGCCCCGGATGGCATCCGGACTGTAGGAGCCGCGCCTCGCGGCGAATGCACTCGGGCAGGCTGCGCAGAAAGCAGAAGCTTCGCCCCGGGGCGGGGCTCCTACAGCCGGAATTCGTAGCCCGGGATCACGCCCCAGCGATTTCCCCCGGATGCAATCCGGGGAAAACGCCCGCCTGCCCCGGATTGCATCCGGGCTACAAGACCACAACGCCTGGTGCAGTTGGCCTTGCCCGGTCAGCGCAGATGGTTGAACAGGTTGAGCCCGGCGATCTTCACGTAGCTCTGCTGCGCCGCCTCGAGGATCACCGACTGGAAGGCCAGGCGCGACAGCGCTTCAGCGTAGTCCAGTTCGCGCAGTTCGGCCTGCACCGCCTTGTTGACCAGTGTGACGTCCTCGTTGTCGGTCAGCGAGGTCTCCACCACATTGAGCCGCGCGCCGATCTGCCCGCGCACCTGATCCAGGGCAACCATATTGTTGTCCAGATTGGTGAGCCCCAAGGCCACCGCATCGCGTACCTGGCGATTGCCCTCCGCGCTATCGGGCGCGTCTTCCAAACTTTTACGCAAGCTGGCGATGGTATTGAGGATGCCAACCTTGTTGGCAGGCGCGGTAGCCGGGTTGGTATCCGGCGGCTGCACGGTGAAGCTTGAACCGGCAGGCGGTACGCCGTTGATATGGAAGGCCACGCCGCCGTACTGCACCAGGCTGTCCTGCCCTTCCACCAGGCGTCGGCTGACCGGCACGCCATCCACCCCGTTACCGTCCACCGGGGTCAGGGTATAGGCCAGAGGGTCGGCCGGATCGTTGAACTCCAGGCGAATGCCGCCGGCGGGGAAGTTGGCGAAGGCCACCTCATCGTCCACCAGCGCGCCGCTGACGAGGGGCGCGGCAGGCGCCGGCGGATTACCACCGATGCTCAGGCGCCCGGCATTGCGGCCGCTGTCGAATATCGCCCGGCCGCTATCGCTGATCGGCAGCTCCAGGGAGCTGGCGATCTGCAGTTTGCGCTGGCCGTCGTCGCCCTGGTACAGATAGTTGCCATCGGCCGTGCGCAGATAGGGCTGGGTCTTGCCCTGGAAGCCGGCGAACAGGTATTCGCCACGAGCATTGCGGGTGTTCATCAGCGCCAGCAGTTCGTCTTCGCGCTGGCCCAGCTCGGCGGCGATGGACTGGCGGTCGGTCTGGCTGAGCGCGCCATTGCCGGCCTGCACCGTCAGCTCGCGCACCTGCTGCAAGATGGTGTTGACCGAATTGAGAGTGACCTCCTCCTGAGTCAGGCTGTTCTTCGCCGCCGTCAGGTTGGACTGGTATTGGCTCAGCACCGACTGCTGCTGCTCCAGCTGCAGCAGGCGCACCGAGGCCACCGGGTCGTCCGCCGGGGTGAGGATGCGGTTGCCGGTGCTGATCTGTTCCTGAGTGCGGATGGCGTTGGCGTAGTTGCGCTGCAGGCCGGAAACCCCGTTGTTGAATGCCTGGATGGTTGAAATGCGCATGCTCTGGCCTCGTGTGGCAAATGCGGGTACGGCCCCTGGCCCTCACCCTAGCCCTCTCCCGGAGGGAGAGGGGATGGTTCTGCGCGCGGATGCAATCGCGCGGGTTTATCTGAAGGTATTGATCAGGGTATCGAACAAAGAGCGGGCAACTTGAATGATTTGTGCCGAGGCGTTGTAGTACTGCTCGAACTTGATCAGGTTGGCCGCTTCTTCGTCCAGGTTGACCCCCGACAGCGAATCGCGATTATCGGTGGCCTGCTTGAGGATCGCCGTGGTCGCCTCGCCATCCAGGCGCGCCTGGGCCGTCAGGGTACCGACCCGCTCGACCAGATCACCGTAACCGTCGGAGAAACTCACGCCGGTACTCCCTGGTGCCGCAGGGTCGACGCCGATGGTCGCCTTCGATTGCAGATCGGCCAATTTCAGCGCATTGCGGTTGTCGGATACGCCATTGGCATTGAAGGCAACGGAGAAGGTGTCGCCCTGCTGCGGTCGGCCGCTGAAAATCTGCGATATCTCCAGCGTGCTTCCACCTGAAGTAATCGTGTAGCTAAGAGTGCTGCTCTGCCCGGGGGTGATGCTCAGGGTAGCCGGCGAGATGGTGATGCCTGCTGGCGCACTCAAGGTCAACGTGCCCGTAGTGGCCGGTGCAACCGGCTCGGCATAGGTCATGGTCAGCGGGGTCGATGGTGACAGGCCGATAAGATCCGCAAGTACCATCGGGTCCTGAGTGTTATCGATGGAAGGCTGACCGATAACCGCGTTGCCCCGATTCTGCAGGTTCGCTTCTGCGCGCAAGGGGGCTGCGAAGGCCAACTGGTCGGGCTGATCCAACACCGCGGCGATATCGCCGGCGCCGCGACGGGTCGGCTGCAGCAGGAAGATGTCACCTGCCGCCGGCGCCGGCGTGCCGACGTCGATGGTGAAGCCCTGGTCGCGGCCATTGCTGTCGCTGAAGCTGAGCGTGCCGGGAGGATTCTCGGTCACGCTCATCATCGCGTTATCGCTAAGGCGGCGTGCCGTATAGCTGGTGCCGTCGAACTCCAGGCGGTAGTCGCTGGCGGTCAGCAGACTGGTTTCGCCGATATTGAGCAAGGGCTGGGCATTGCTGCTGTTGCTACTGAAAACGCGTACACGCAGTGCCGCCAACGCCGGATCGTTGAAGTCGCCGAACAGCGCGCTCCCCACCTGCCCCTTGAGGTCGAGCCCCTGGCCAAGCTGACTGTTGACCTGATCGCTGACCGCCAGCGCCAGACGGCCGAGAGAATTGAAAGTGGAATCCAGCACTTCCTGGCGATAGCGAATCAGGCCACCCAGTTCGCCACCGCTGAGCTGGGTGGTGACGGTCTGGCGCGAGTTACCGCTGACGAACCGTACTTCGAAACGGGTCGGGTCACCCAGACCCGGGCCGACCTCCAACTTGCTGGCGGTAGCACCTACCACCAGCGGTTGGCCGCTGCCGATGAACAGGTTGTAGCTGCTGTCGTCCTGCGGCACCACGGTGACACCGATGTAGGTGGACAGCTGCCGCACCGCCTCGTCGCGAGCATCGAGCAGGTCGTTGGGCTGCTGACCGTTCGCCGCGGCGACGGCGATGGCGTTGTTCAGGCTGGCGACGCTGGTGGCCAGGCGGTTGACCTGGTCGCTGACCGCCACCATCTGCTTGTTGAGGAAATTGTTCTGCTCGTTCAGGCGCTCGTAAACGGTATTGAAGCGCCGCGAGAGGCCCTCGGCCTCGGACAGCACCAATTGCCGTGCTGGGATATTGGCCGGATCTTCCGCCGCGGTCTGCAACGCGGCGAAGAAAGATTGCAGCGAGGGGGTGATGCCGGTGGTGGAGCCGGCCAACAAGGAGTCGAGCTGGTCGATCTGGCTCTTGTAGGCCGCCACGTCGCTGGCCAGCGCCGTACTGGAGCGCAACTGGCTGGTAAGAAACTCGCTGTAGCTGCGGCGGATGTCCACCAGGCTGGTACCCGAGCCGATATAGCCGGCGCCGCTGAACTGCGGAATGCGCGTGGCCTGCACCGCGTCCTGGCGGGTATAGCCCGGTGTATTGATATTGCTGATGTTATGACCGGTAACACTGAGCTGGGTCTTGCTGGCGGCAAGCCCGGACATGCCAATACTGAGTAGGTCAGCCATGCTTCAGCCTCAAGTCCTTGTGGTGGCGCTGTCAGCAGCGGCGATTGCCTGATAGGTCTGCATCTTGCGAGCGATTTGCGAAATCTTGCGCGCATAGTTCGGGTCGGTGGCGTAGCCAGCCTGCTGCAGTTCCTTGACGAAACGCTCCGGATTCTCGGTGACGTTCAGCGCCTTCTCGTAACGCCCGTTGTTCTGCAGGAAACTGACGTAATCGTCGAAGCTCTGTGCGTAGGAGTCATAGGCACGGAAGCTGGCCGCCTCTTTGACCGCCTTGCCACCTTTGTATTCGGTGGTCAGCACGCGGGCCGACTCGCCCTCCCAGCTGCCATGGGACTTGATGCCGAACAGGTTGTGGCTGCTCTCGCCATCGCGGGTGCGAATGATCGACTTGCCCCAACCGGTTTCCAAGGCGGCCTGGGCCACCAGGTAACGTGGGTCGACGCCAATTTTTTCGGCAGCCGCCTCCGCCATCGGCAGCATGGTGGCGACGAACTCCTGCGGCGAGCTGAACGCCGCCTTGCCCGGCGCCAATGGTGGTTGGGCGATACGACGACCCGTCAGCGCATCGCTGTTGGCGAGACTGAGCGCCTGCTCTTTGGGGGCTGCCAGGGTCTGCGCCGGAATCCAGTCATGACCTGCCAGGGCCTTACCCTCAGCAGCAGACGGCACAATGCCCGCCAGCAGACGGTCAGCCAATTTACCCGGCACGGCCAGCCGGCGACGGTTGAGCAGCGCCACGTCATCACGGAAGCCTTCGCTAGTGGCGACCTTGTCAGCCTTCGACTCGCTGACTGCTGCGACCGGTTGCTCGATCTGCGCGAAGGGGTTGGGACGGCTCGACGGCTGCTTGATCTTCGACATCTGCCGCACCAGCACGTCGGCCAGGCCGATGCCGCGCCCTTCCTTGGAGAGCGTCACCGCCAACTGCTGGTCGTGCATGTCCTGGTAGGTCTTGCTCTCGTTGCTGTTCATGAAGTTGCCCTCGCCGAACGCGGCGTTGGCCGAACGCATGGCCTTGAGCATTTCGTTCATGAACAGGGATTCGAACTCCTGCGCGACCTTGCGAATGTTCTGCTCGCTATCGCCGCCCACCTTGAACTGGTTAAGGCGGTTGATATCCGTAAAGGCACCACTGTCGATGGGGCTCTTGCCGTTACCAAGCAGACCTGCGGAGAGTCGGGAGTCCATACGCTGTACCTCTTTAAATCACGATCAGGTCAGCCTGCAGGGCGCCGGCTTGCTTGAGCGCCTCCAGGATGGCCATCAGGTCGGAGGGCGCTGCACCCACCTGGTTAACCGCACGGACGATCTCGTCCAGGCTGGTACCAGGGCCGAACTTGAACATCGGTTTGGCCTCTTCCTCGGCGCCCACGCGAGAGCGCGGCACCACGGCGGTCTGCCCGCCGGAGAATGCCTCGGGCTGGCTGACGATGGGGTCTTCGGTGATGGTCACGGTCAGGCTGCCGTGCGTCACTGCAGCCGGCTGTACCTTGACGTCCTGGCCGATGACGATGGTGCCGGTGCGCGAGTTGATGATGACCTTGGCCACCGCTTTACCTGCCTCGACCTGCAGGTTCTCGAGGATCGACAGATAGTCGACGCGCTGATTCGGGTCGAGTGGCGCGCTGACGCGAATCGAGCCGCCATCGATAGCCTGGGCCACACCGGGGCCAAGCAGGTCGTTGATCTGATCGACGATATTCTTCGCCGTGGTGAAGTCGGGGCGGTTGAGGTTCAAAGTCAGGTAATTGCCCTGATCGAAACCACTCGGCACCGGACGCTCGACGGTAGCCCCACCAGGGATGCGCCCGGCGGACGGCACGTTGACGGTGATGCGTGAACCGTCAGCACCACTGGCGTCGAAACCACCGACCACCAGGTTGCCTTGGGCGATGGCGTAGACGTTACCGTCGATGCCCTTGAGCGGCGTCATCAGCAGGCTGCCACCGCGCAGGCTCTTGGCGTTACCGATGGATGAGATGGTGATATCGATGGTCTGGCCAGGTTTGGCGAACGCTGGCAGGTCGGCATGCACCGATACCGCCGCGACGTTCTTCAGCTGTACGTTGCCACCTGGCGGCACCTTGATACCGAACTGCGCCAGCATGTTGTTGAAGGTCTGTACGGTGAACGGAGTCTGGGTGGTCTGGTCACCGGTACCGTTGAGACCGACCACCAGGCCGTAGCCGATCAACTGGTTACTGCGCACCCCCTGGATGGAGGCAAGATCCTTGAGGCGTTCGGCCTGGGTCGGCAGGCTCAGCAGCAGGCAACCGAGCATGGTTGCCAGCAACAGCCAGTCATTGGCGCCACGACGACGATAGCCGCGATGGGCGGCGGCGAATTGCCGGCGGCAGGAGCTTGCCTGCACCGGCAACGTTTTACCTGCGGGCCACAATATCCGCAGGAGCGAGCCAGGCTCACGAACCGCGCTCGACTTGAAAGCTTCGCGAGCAGAGCTCGCTCCTACATGATTCATCTCCATTCCCCTGATCAGAACGGCCACATCGGGCTGAGGAAGAAGCGGCTCAACCAACCTGGCTGACTGGCATCGGCAAAGGCGCCAGTACCCGAATACGTGATGCGCGCATCGGCAATACGGGTGGAGGCCACGGTGTTATCGGTGGCGATATCGTCGGCACGCACCAGACCGGAAATACGCACCAGCTCGTCACCGGTATTGAGGGTCATCCACTTTTCGCCGCGCACGGCGAGAATGCCGTTGGGCAGCACCTCGGCGACGGTTACGGTGATCGAACCGGTCAGGCTGTTGCTCTGCCCGGCCTGGCCGGAGCCGCTCGCCGCACGTTCGGCGTCCCAGCTCGCTTCCAGGCTCAGGTTGGGGTTACCCATGCCCAGAGCGCCAAGACTGCGCAGCGGATTGTCAGGGCTCACCGCCATGCCGAACAGATTGGGGGCACCGAGACTTGCGCTGCTGTCTTTCTGCAGATTGCTGTTGGCGTTCTTGCTGGCCTGGGTGCGCTCATTGAGCGTGATGGTGATGATGTCGCCGACACGGAACGCCTTGCGGTCGTCATACAGGCCGTTCTCGAAGCCCGCCTGATAGATCGAACCATTGTTCTGCGCCGCCGGCAGCGGCGTACGTGGCAACACGGGGGCGTAATAAGGGTCGTCCGGCTTGGCTGTCGGCGCCATGCAGCCGCTGGAGAGCAGCAAGCCAGCCAACAGGGGGAAGCACAACAATTGCCGGTTCATAACCACTACCTCGCGGCGTTCACAACAGAGTCAAAAAATCAGAGGTTCTGCGTCACGAACGACAGCATCTGATCGGCGGTGGAAATCACCTTCGAGTTCATTTCGTAAGCGCGCTGGGTGGTGATCATGTTCACCAACTCCTCCACCACGCTGACGTTGGAGTTTTCCAGGGTGTTCTGCAGCGTGGTGCCAAGGCCATTGAGCCCCGGGTTGCCGACCTGCGGCGCACCACTGGAACCGGTCTCGAGGAACAGGTTGTTGCCGATGGCTTCCAGGCCCGCAGGGTTGACGAAGTCGGCCAGTTGGATATTGCCGATGATCTGCGGCTGCGGATTGCCGGCCGTGGTCACCGAGACGGTGCCATCCTCACCGACGGTGAAGGTGCGCACTTCGTTGGGCAGAACGATCGCCGGTTCCAGAGCAAAGCCCTGGGAGGTGACGATCTGGCCGTCGGAGTTGAGGTGGAAGCTGCCATCACGGGTGTAGGAAACGGTGCCGTCGGGCTGCAGGATCTGGAAGAAGCCACGACCGTTCACGGCCAGATCCAGCGGCTGTTCGGTGGTCTGCAGGCTGCCGGCGGTGAAGATCTTCTGCGTGCCGACCACGCGCACACCGGTACCCAGTTGCAGGCCGGAGGGCAGTTCGCTGTCCTGGCTGGACTGGCCGCCGGGCTGACGACGGATCTGATAGAGCAGGTCCTCGAATTCCGCGCGATCACGCTTGAAGCCGGTGGTCGCCACGTTGGCCAGGTTGTTGGAAATGGTGGTCAGGTTCATGTCCTGAGCGGACAAACCGGTCTTGCTGACCCACAGTGCCGGAAGCATATCGATTCTCCTCGGGCGCCGGTTTTACGGCGCCGCGTGCTGGTAATTAGCTAATTTGCAAAACCCGCGCCATGGCCGACGAGTTGTCCTCGGCGGTGCGCATCATCTTCACCGACAGCTCGAACTGACGGGACAGGGAGAGGATGGCGGTCATCTCTTCAACGGCGTTGACGTTGCTCGCCTCGAGGAAACCCGACGTCACCTGAACGGTCGCATCGGCCTCTACCTCGGGCTGCCCCTTGACGCGGATCAGACCATCGGTGCCCTTCTCCATGCTTTTCGGATCAGGGTTGACCAGCTTGATGCGGTCGACCTCAGCCAATACGTTGGGGTTTTCACCAAGCGCACGAATGCTGATGGTGCCGTCCTGGCCGATCTCCACCTTCTGCTCTGGCGGCACGGCAATCGGCCCGGCATTGCCCATGACCGGCAAACCATTGCCGGTACGCAGCACGCCCAGGGCATCGATATTCAGGCTGGCCGTACGTACGTAGGCCTCGCTGCCATCGGGTGCCTGCACGGCGATCCAGCCCTTGCCACCAATGGCGACATCGAGATCGCGACCGGTTTCCTGCAGCGAACCCGCGCGAAAATCCGTGGCCGGGCGTTCGCTCATGGCGAATACGCGCGCCGGGTGGGTCTCACCGAACAGCGGCATGGAGCGCGCCTGCTCGAAATCGCGACGAAAACCCGAGGTGGAAACGTTCGCCAGGTTATTGGCGTGGGCGCGCAGAGCCAGTGTGTTGTTCTGCGCTCCGGTCATGGCGACGTACAGCATCTTGTCCATGGTCATTCTCCGAGTGGGCGACACGCCCTTGGCTCTTTGCATTGACTACAGCAAGCGCCGTGCCAGTCTCTAAAAATAAACACAAGATACTGATTTAAAAGGAATTTACAGGACTAGCATGAAAACTATAGAAGTGCGGCGGCGAGGTTTTGCCGGCCCTGGAACGGCAAAGCGGCAAGCCAGGCTTGCCGCTTTGCCCCCCTTCTATCATCAACGCAGGTTGATGATGGTCTGGGTAATGGCGCTTTCGGTTTCGATGGTCTTGGCGTTGGCCTGGTAGTTGCGCTGGGCGACGATCAGGTTGACCAGTTGATCGGACAGCTCAACGTTGGAGTCCTCCAGGGCGCCGGACTGAATCGCCCCCAGGGTGCCGGAACGCGGCGGGTTACGCACCGGCTCGCCGGACTCGAAGGACTGCACCCACTGAGTCTTGCCCACCGGCGTCAGGCCCTGCACGTTGGCGAAGTTGGCCAGAATCACTCGCCCCTGCACCTTGGACTGGCCGTTGGTGTAACGGGCGAAGATCATCCCGGTATCGTCGATCTCGACGCCAGCCAACTGGCCGGTGGTGTAGCCGTCCTGGCTGACGCTGTTGACCGCGAAGGAACTGGCGAACTGTGTGGCACCACGCATATCCAGCACCATTCCATCGGCACTGGCAGTGGCACCATTACGCACAAAGGTGCCCGAACCGGCCGGCTGCTCGATAACAGGCACCCAATGCGCCGGGTCGAACGCAACAACTCCGGCCGCTGTACCAACAGCAGTGGGGTTTGGCACCGGAACGCCACCAACAATCGTATCGACAGGAACCACTGAAGTCAGATTGCCGGCCGCATCGAAATCCACGTCATAAGCGAAAGGGGTGTTTTCATATGCAGCCCCGTCCACATCGAAATTCGGCCGCTTACCGTCAACCAGAACATACATCGTCCAGTCGTTAGAGGCATCCTTGGCAAAGTACTGCGTCAACACATGGGAATTGCCCTGCGTGTCATAAATATTGGTTGAGGTGGACGAGTTATAGGTTGTTGGGTCAGCTGGATTGAAGGGTGTAGTAGTCGGAACCGTGTTGGTGGAATTCAGATTGAGATTCTGAGCAATCTGTGTTGTCGCCCTGGGCTCCTGATTAGCAGTCTGGATTCTTAGATTGCCTATCGTATCCTGCAAATTGCCATTGGCACCGAGCGTATAACCCTGCAGGTTGTAGCCGAAGTTATCGACCAAGAAACCGTTGCGGTCGGTACCAAAGTAGCCAGCGCGGGTATAGCTCAGGGCGCCGTTGTTGCTGACCTGGAAGAAGCCGTTGCCGTTAATCGCCAGATCCAGGGCGTTCTGCGTGTAGTTGATATTGCCCTGGTTGAACTGCTGCGAGATGTCGCCGAGCAGCACGCCGCTGCCTTGCGGGTTGGAGCCGGAACCCAGCACCGAGGCGGCATAGACATCGGCAAATTCTGCACGCGATTGCTTAAAACCGGCCGTGCCCGCATTCGCGATATTGTTGCCCGTGACGTTTAGATCTTTTGTCGCGGCACGCAGACCACTGAGACCGATATTGAACGACATGGAAGACTCCTTTGCCGGAACGACCGGCGTCAATAATTACTGGCCGATGACCTGCACTTGGGAAAGCGGAACGTTGCCGAGGCCGGCAAGATTGAGCATCAGCTCATTGCCGCCCAGCGTCACGCTGTCGACGTTGGCCGGCAGCATGGTGTAAAGACCTTTGGTTTCGCTGCCGTAGGTGGCCTGCGCCTCGAATTTGTAGGTGCCGGGCGGCGCCACATTGCCGCTCGAATCCTTGCCGTCCCAGATGAAGCTGACATTGCCAGCGGCCTGCTCGCCCAGGTTGATACGGGTGACCAGCGAACCGGAGTTGTTATAAACGTTGACGTACACGTTGCTGCTGCTGACCGGCAGCACGGTGCTCGCCTTGAAGCTCTCACTGGTATCGACCACTGCCTTCTCGCCCGGCACGATAACCTTGCGCCCGACCAGAGAGGACGCCTGCAACGCCTGCGAAGACTGGAAGCTGGAGAGCATCGACCCCATGCTGGTGTTGAGTTTCTCGATCCCTTCCACCTGGCTGAACTGCGCCAGTTGGGCGATGAACTCACCGTTGCCCTGCGGCTCCAGCGGGTTCTGGTTGTTCAACTGCGCCACCAGCAGATTGAGAAACTCGTTTTTGCCGAGCTCCTTGTTCTGCTTGGTGTCCTGCTTGATCTGATACTGGTCGAGTACCGAGCTGGTTCCGCCTACTGTGCTCATCCGAAATCTCCTCGATGCGTTACTGACCCAGAGTCAGTACGCGCTGCAGCATCTGTTTGGCGGTATTCATCATTTCCACGTTGGTCTGGAAGGCGCGACTGGCAGAAATCATGTCGGCCATTTCCTCGACCACGTTGACGTTGGGGTAGTAGACATAACCGTCGGCATTGGCCATTGGATGATCCGGCTCGTAACGCGGCATCAGGCTGCTCTGATCCTCGATCACGCCCAGCACCTGCACACCACGCCCGGCCTCATCCTGTTCGGCGAACAGCGAGCCGCGGTCGCCGCCTTGAGCACTCTGAAATACGGTGGCGAACACCGGGTGGCGAGCGCGGTAGGTCTGATCCAGGCTCGAGGAAACAGTCTCGGCGTTGGCAATGTTGCTGGAAATGGTGTTCAGGCGAGTGCTCTGGGCGCTCATGCCGGTTCCGGCGATGTTGAAAACACTGGCAAGGGACATGGTCGCTCTCCTTATTCGCCGCGCAGGGCACTGGTCAGCCCTTTGAATTTGCTATTGAGAAAGGTGAAGCTGGCCTGAAACTGCACCGAGTTTTCGGCGTAGTTCGATTGCTCGATCTGCAGGTCGACGGTGTTCTGATCCAGCGACGCGTGGAACGGCGTGCGATACGGCAGCTCGGCTTCGCCGGTCTTCACGCCCTCGGCTGGGATGTGGCGGCTATCGGTGCGGCTCAGAGAAACGCCGCCACGCTGCATGCGGCTGCTCTGTTCGGCCAGTACGCTGGCGAAATCCAGATCGCGAGCCTTGTAGTTCGGCGTATCGGCGTTGGCGATATTGTTGGCCAGCACCTCGGCGCGTTGGGCACGAAAGCCGAGGGCTTGTTCGTGAATACCGAGTGCTCTGCCGAAGTTGATGCTCATGTTCCGAACCTTTGCCGCTTGGGCCATGTAGTCTCTGTTGCGAGATATTCAGCAAAGGCTGTGCCAACTTATTTAAGTCAACAAAATCAATAGCTTAAAGCATGACGAACAGGGAAATAGCGGCAAAGCGGCAAGGCTTTACCGCCTACGGACAAGCAAGCGGCAAAGCCAACCGGACAGATTGCCGCCCCGCCGAACCCTGGGGCGCGCGATGTGTTCAGCCGGGCGACATGGTTTTCAGAGCACAGAAACGCAAACGGGAGGCCAAAGGCCTCCCGTTGCTGATACCAAACATGCCTTGCGCCTATTTGGCCTTGTAAATGATCCCAGGACTGCACTGCACCATCTGGTACTTGTCCGGCAGGCCATTGAGCGCTTCGGAGGCGCCAAGGAACAGATAGCCACCCGGCTTGAGGGTGGCATGGATGCGC
>Ga0208788_1000153_pt1 | contig 35926 bp, 31 predicted proteins | sample Wag4_2014_7_11_3_FD_187363 | JGI IMG/M metagenome (GOLD analysis project Ga0208788, IMG submission 187363) | Fresh water mixed with fracking chemicals microbial communities from Ohio, USA - Utica-2 Time Series FC 2014_7_11 (SPAdes) (version 2) ...
CGTGGTGACAGAATGTGGGAATTCCTAGATCGTCTATTAGCTGTTGGTTTGCCACGTATCAGAGATTTTCGTGGTCTTTCACCAAAACAATTTGATGGCAGAGGAAACTACACATTTGGTTTAACCGAACAATCTGTGTTTATTGAAATTCCTCAAGATTCAATCGATCGCCCACGCGGTATGGACATCACCATTGTCACAACTGCAAACAACAATGATGAAGGACGCGCATTGCTTAAATTGCTCGGCTTTCCGTTCAAGGAGGCATAACCAATGGCAAAGACTTCGATTGTTCAAAAACAACAACGCAAACCAAAGTTTAAAGTTCGCGCATACACACGTTGTGGAGCATGTGGAAGACAACGTGCAGTTTACAGAAAATTCAACTTGTGCCGCATTTGTTTCAGAAACAAAGCACACAAAGGTGAACTACCAGGTATTACCAAGAGCAGTTGGTAAGAAAACAAGACGCTGAAGGTCTGATTCATATTGAATCAGAAACCACAACGAGAAAGGCTTAAAAAGCCATGACAATGACAGATCCGATCGCGGACATGTTGGCACGTTTGCGTAACGCAAACACAGCTCACCATGACACTGTTGCGATGCCATATTCCAAAATTAAGAAAAACATTGCTGAAATTTTGAAAGCAGAAGGCTACATCAAAGGATGGAAAGCTGAACCTGCCCGAGTTGGACAAAGTTTAGTTCTAGATCTTAAATACGGCCCAAGTCGTGAAAGATCCCTTTCTGGTTTAAGAAGAGTTTCACGTCCAGGTTTAAGAGTTTATGCAAAAAATGACACCATGCCAAAAGTATTAGGTGGTCTTGGTATTGCCATTATTTCAACTTCAACTGGTTTATTAACTGACAAACAAGCAGCCAAGAAAGGCGTAGGCGGAGAAGTCCTTGCCTACGTTTGGTAATCATCATGTCTAGAGTCGGTAAAAAATTAGTTACAGTGCCAAACGGTGTAGAAATTAACATCGCTGGCACCAAAGTAGATGTTAAAGGTCCAAAAGGTCAATTGAGTATTAATCTTCCTGACGCCATAACAATCAAGAAAAACGAAGATGGCACATATTCATTGGATCGCGCAACTGAAGAAACCAAAAACAAAGCACTTCATGGTTTGTCTAGATCATTAGTTGCCAACATGGTTAAAGGTGTAACCGATGGTTATTCCAAAACTTTAGAAATCGTTGGAACAGGTTACAAAGTAACTGCCAAAGGAAATGATCTTGAATTTGCTCTTGGTTATTCACACCCAGTGATATTTCCGGCACCTGCTGGAATTTCATTCAAGGTTGAATCCCCAACTAGATTCCAAATTTTAGGAATTGACAAACAAGCTGTGGGCGAAACCGCCGCAAAGGTTCGAAAGCTTCGTAAACAAGATCCTTACAAGGGTAAAGGTATTCGATTTGATAACGAAGTTATTAGACGTAAAGCTGGAAAGGCTGGTAAGTAAATCATGAGTAAATTCACCAGACCTGGAAAAAACTTAAGCAAAAAGTCTGCTTCTAGAAGAAGAAGACACATTCGAGTAAGAAAGAAAATTACTGGCACAACACTAAAGCCACGTTTAGTTGTTACTCGTTCTTTGCGAAATGTAAGCGTGCAAGTAATTGATGACTTGACTGGTAAAACTTTGGCATACGCCTCTTCAATTGAAGAAGGTGTTGCAGGAGATAAAACAGCACAAGCAAAAGTTGTTGGCAAAAAAGTTGCAGAACGTGCAACTGCTGCTGGCATTAAAGATGTTGTGTTTGATCGCGCCGGACGCAAGTACCACGGACGAGTCGCTGCTTTAGCTGATGGTGCACGTGAAGGAGGTCTTACTTTCTAATGGCTGCAAAGACATCTAATCTAAACGGCACAGAAGAACGCCCAAATCGTCGCGAACGTCGCGAAAGAAATGAAGGCGGAGCTCGTGAAAAAGAAAAATCACAGTTCATTGAACGTGTGGTTTTCATTAACCGTGTAGCAAAAGTTGTGAAAGGTGGACGTCGTTTCGCATTCACAGCTCTTGTAGTAGTCGGCGATGGCAATGGCATGGTTGGTATTGGTTATGGCAAAGCACGCGAAGTGCCACAAGCAATTCAAAAAGCTGTTGAAGAAGCTAAAAAATCTTTCTTTAAAGTTCCTCGAGTTCAAGGAACTATTCCGCATCCAATAACAGGTGAAGCAGCAGCAGGAATTGTGATGCTTCGTCCTGCCTCTCCAGGAACCGGTGTTATTGCTGGTGGACCTGTGCGTGCAGTTTTGGAAGCAGCAGGAATTCATGACGTATTAACAAAGTCTTTAGGTTCAGGAAATGCAATTAACGTGGTTCATGCCACAGTTGATGCATTAAAGAAACTAGAAAGACCAGAACAAGTTGCAGCAAGACGCGGACTAAGTGTTGAACACGTTGTTCCAGCAGCAATCTTGAAAGCACAAGCTGCAGAAAAAGCTGGTGTTTAATATGTCAAGTTTCAAAATCAAACAAATTAAGTCATCTATTGGCGGAACAAAAATCCAATTAGATACCTTAAAGACTTTAGGTTTAGGAAAAATTGGATCTGAATCAGTTAAACCTGATCGTCCAGAATTTCGTGGAATGCTTCGAAGCGTTGCACACTTAGTAACTGTTGAGGAGGTTAAGTAACCATGGCAATTAAAGTTCATCATCTTCGTCCAGCACCTGGTGCTAAAAAAGATAAGACTCGTAAAGGTCGCGGTGAAGCAAGTAAGGGTAAAACTGCAGGTCGAGGTACCAAAGGATCTGGTGCTCGTCGTAATTATTCTGCCGCTTTTGAAGGTGGCCAGATGCCATTACACATGCGTTTACCAAAACTTCGTGGATTTACTCCGCCTAACAAAATCAAATATCAGGTTGTAAATGTTGCTGATATTTCAAGATTATTCCCACAAGGTGGCGAAGTTACTCCTGCTTCTTTAGTTAAAGTTGGCGCAATTAGAAAAGGTCAACCAGTTAAAGTCTTAGGTTTTGGCGAAATTACTGTCAAAGTAACTGTTGTTGCTGACAAATTTAGTGAATCAGCAAGCAGCAAGATCGCCGCTGCAGGCGGATCAATTAAAGCTCTTTAGGAGTTTGTTTTGAACATAAATTTTGCGTGGATAACGGATGCGTTTCGCACTCCAGATTTACGACGCAAAATTTTGTTCACACTCGGAATGCTTGCCCTTTATCGTTTAGGCACCACAATTCCAACACCTGGTGTTGATTATCCAGCAATTCAACAATGTGTGGAATTAGTACAAGGTGACTCTCTTTATGGAGTCATTAATTTGTTTTCTGGTGGAGCATTACTGCAACTAAGTGTTTTCGCGCTTGGAATTATGCCCTACATCACCGCTTCCATCATTATTCAGTTATTAACTGTTGTTATTCCTCGTTTAGAAATGTTGAAAAAAGAAGGCCAATCAGGTCAAGCAACAATTACTCAATACACCCGCTATGTAACTATTGCTTTAGGCCTATTACAAGCAACATCAATTTTAGCTCTTGCTAGAACTCCAGGACAATTATTAAGAGGTTGTCCAAATGACATTATTCCTAACCAAACTTTGCCAGTAATGATTTCCATGGTCTTAACCATGACTGCAGGAACTGCTTTGGTTATGTGGTTTGGTGAATTAATTACTCAACGCGGTGTTGGTAATGGAATGTCATTATTGATTTTTGCATCAATTATTTCTTCAATTCCAAGTCAATTCGCAGCAATTTTAACAATTAACGGTCTTTTCACATTTGTGATAACTCTAGCAATTGGTATCACAATTATTGCTGGTGTGGTTTTTGTGGAACAAGCACAAAGAAGAATTCCAGTGCAATACGCCAAGAGAATGGTTGGAAGAGCATCTTATGGTGGAACTTCAACTTATATTCCGTTGAAAGTAAATATGGCTGGAGTTATTCCAGTAATTTTTGCTTCTTCCTTGCTTTATATCCCTTCACTATTAGTGCAACTTTCAGCTTCACAAAGTCCTTGGGCTCAATGGATTTCACGTAATTTCCAAAACGGAACAGAAATTCCATACATCCTGACTTATGCGTTATTGATCGTATTCTTTGCTTATTTCTATTCATCAATTACTTTTGATCCTAAAGAAGTAGCTGAAAACATGAAGAAATATGGCGGATTCATACCTGGAATTAGAGCAGGAAATCCAACCGCTGAATACTTAAAATATGTGTTATCAAGACTTATGGCTGCAGGTTCAACCTATTTAACTTTCATTGCCGTTATTCCAGTCGTTGCCTTTGGAGCACTTGGGGTAGGCGATCAATTCTTATTCGGTGGAATCAGCTTATTGATTATGGTTGGTGTTGGTTTGGATACGGTTAAACAAATTGAAAGTCAATTACAACAAAGAAGCTATGAAGGCTTCTTAAAACAAAACCCCACAATTTAATTAATATGCGCCTATTAATTATGGGCCCACCGGGTGCGGGCAAAGGCACACAAGCAATAAACATTGCAAAAACACTAAACATTCCCCACATTTCCACGGGGGATATTTATCGTGAAAATATGAAAAATGAAACTCCGCTAGGGCTTGAAGCAAAAGTTTTTTATGACAAAGGAATGTATGTTCCAGATGAAATCACAAACAGAATTGTTGAAGACAGACTCACCTGGGATGATGCAAAAAATGGCTTTTTACTTGATGGATATCCAAGAACTATAGATCAGGTTAATTTCCTAGATCAAATTCTTTCTAAGAAATCTCAGAAAATTGAAAAAGTTCTAGAACTAACTATAGATATTCCTGTGGTTGTAGAAAGACTCTTGAAGCGTGCCCAAGAGCAGGGAAGAATTGATGATACAAAAGAAGTGATTACAAAAAGATTAGAAGTTTACGCAAATTCAACTGCTCCATTGTTGGCAGAATACAAAAATCGTGGAATTTTGGTGCAAGTTGATGGCATGGGTTCAGTGAGTGAAGTTGAAGAAAAGATTAATTCAGCTTTAGGAAATTAAATAGTCCAGTTAACTGGAATTTGAATTTCGTTTCTTTTCAAAAATGATGGTTTAAATGGTGGATCAAATCTTGCACTTCGCCAGTTATTTTCAACACCGATTTCTTTGATTGACTCTCTAACTAATGCACTTTTTAATAAATTAAGGTACTTTTCTAATTTTGTTTCTGAATAATTTCCAGAAAATTTTAGACAAGCATAGAAACCTTGCGGTATTTGTTTAATTTCAACATCTGAATTTTTTGATATTGGCAGACTTGATATATCTGAACCACTTGGCATCACGAAAGATATTTTCCATTGGTTATTTTTAACTGGAATTTGAATTACTGGGGCAGTCATAGAAATATTGTTTTGAGATATGTAATTAAACAGTGGACGAAATCCATAGCTTCCTGCTTGATTCATTGATCCATCGACGCTAACTTCAGCAATTAAGCAAGGCTCATAATCTCGTATTTCAAAGTCCGTAAATTTCTTGACAACTTTATATTTTTGCTGCTCGGTCATAGTTTTGTTAAAATTTCAGGCCCATCGGCAGTTATTGCAATTGTATTTTCCCAATGGCTGGCAAAAGAACCTTCACTGGAAACGACCGTCCAGTCATCTTCCAACACGTGAACTTTATTGCTTCCCAAAACCAACATTGGTTCAATCGCAATTGCCATACCTATTTGCAATTCAGGCCCAGATCCTGCTTTGCCGTAATTTGGCACACTTGGAGCCATATGCATTTCAGTTCCAATGCCGTGTCCTACATAGTCTTCTAAGATTCCTATTTTTAAATCGTGATGAGTTCTAACAAATTTTTCAATAGCAAAACCAATATCGCCTATGTGTTTACCGGGTTGAGCTGCATTTATTCCAATTTGTAATGCTTCTTTAGTGATATCACTAAGTTTTTGATGTTCTGGTTTTACGTTTCCAACTCCAATAGTTATTGCAGCATCACCATGCCAACCATCAATTATTGCTCCACAATCAACACTTACTAGATCACCATCATTAATTACTCTGTTCTCATTTGGAATTCCGTGCACTACTTCTTCATTTATCGAAACACAAATTACTGCTGGATATCCGTGATATCCCAAAAATGATGGCTGAGCACCCTCTTTTTCCATAATGTCTCTGGCGATTAAATCAAGATCAAGTGTTGTCATTCCAGGTCTAATTTGCGATTTGATCTCTTCTAAACAAAGTGCAACAACTCGACCAGCTTTGCGCATGATGGCAAATTGCTCAGGAGTTTTAATCTGAATTTGAGATTTATTAAACATTTGTATCTAATCTATCGCTTATTTATTACCAGGGCTCTTGTGGTTCAAGTACTCTCCAGCAATACCAAGCAGCAATTGATCGATAGGGGGAGAAGGGATCTCCCAGCGGTTCCATTTGTTTTTCATTAGGCATTTCTTTTAATCCATGAGAAATTTGCCAGCCTCTTCTTACAGCTAGGTCTCCTACTGGCCAAACATCCAGTCTTCCCATGGTGAACATCAAAAACATTTCTGCAGTCCATCTACCAATTCCCCATTGAGAACTAAGCATTTTTACAGCTTCATCATTTGTTGCATCGGTTAGATCAGATAAATTAATTTCTTTATTTAGGTGAGCATTAGCTAAACCCTGGATTGTTTTAATTTTAGAGGCCGATAATCCCACCGAGCGCAATTCTTTTTCAGTTCGATTAGAAATTACTCGGGGAGTGATCTTATTGTTGGTTAGCTTTCTTACTCTTTGAGTAATTGTTCCCGCAGCCACCGAAGAGATTTGTTGGGCGATTACAGATCGAACAAGTGATTCGAAATATGAATTTACGGATGGATCCTGTGGTTTCAAATTACATTTGCTGCTTATCTCAACAAAGGGTTTGAGGTGAGGGCATATTGATTTAACTTGCTCTATGCCGTTTCGAAGGTGTGTTGAATGACTAACCATAGGATTCCTAATCTATTTGATGTCAAAATTAGGTCATGTTGAAGAACTGGAATTCTCGCTCAATAACTTATCTTTTACTTGCCATAGCAGGCTTAGTTGGAACTTGGTATTTTAATTTTTTGGCTATTCAACAAGGAAGAAACTTTTTTGCAGATTGGTCTAGCACACCAGCTGTTTCGTCAGCCACAACAGATTTATTTGTGGTAGCAACAGCAGCTAGTGTTTTTATTTTTCTTGAAGGCAGAAAGCATAAAATAAAGTACTGGTGGTTATTTATTTTAGGTTCTTTTGTTACCGCAATTGCGTTTACTTTTCCATTATTTTTGGCAATAAGGGAAAGAAAAATGAGTATTAAATCTTAAGAAGCGTGGGACTTAACTCTTTGTAATAATGGAATTTTTACGTTTAAGACGGTTTCCTCATCTTTGCCGACAAGTTCAAATTTTAAACCAAGATCCTCGAACATGGAAAAGCCAACTCCAGGAACAGAACTACCTTCATCACTAAGTTTTCCGTTATTGGAAATGACTAGCGACAATTCATCATTATCTAAATCAACAGAGGCACGGATCCTCACACGTGTTGCTTGTGAGTGTCTTAATGCATTTGAAATTGACTCAGAGATTATCTCCTCAACAGCGCTTTGTAGCCATCTATTATTTTCAAGAAATTGTTGTGAGTGTTCATCAATTGTTACCCCTATGTCAACCAACTGTAACCAGTTTTTCTTTAAGTTTTCTAAGAACTTTGAAATAGGATAAGATTCACTTTCTTTCCAAAGCACTAACATTTCAAGATCTTTCATAGCATCTTCACTAATTTTCCCTAATTCCGAAGAAAGTTCATCTTTGATTGCCGGGGGAATTATTTCAGAATCTATGTCCTTCAGCTTATTTTCAATTAGTAATGTCGAAGCAGTAATTTTTCCTTGAATTTTTCCATGGATTGTGTTCAAGAACATTTTTTGAATTTTTCTAACTGATTCAATCGACTCTCCGGTTTGGCTTCTAAGTTTCTCAATATCCTTAAGTAATCTCTTTTGTAATTCTCCATTTTCGCCAGTTAAGGCATAGACCAACCCAATTAAAACCATCATCACTAATGACCAAATCGGTAGAAGGTAGGTCCAAAGTGGAAACGGAGTTACAGTCATGCCACTAGTTCTCCACAGAAGGATGAATTGCAGCAGAAACCCATAGGTCAGATAAATAATCTGAATAGATAATATCTGGGTTTTGTAATGAAACTTATGCAAATTAGGTCTGAGATATTTCTGTGGTAGAAAGAAGATTAGAGAAGCTAATAAACTGAAAAGATAAATTTCAAAAGCGAGTCCAAACCCAAATCTAGATATAAGAATAAAACTTATAACAGGAAAAGGAAGCCAGATTGCTGTGGGGTAGAAGTCCCAATTTTTTGTTAAGTTCAGAACTTTAAATGAAGTCAGCGAAGGAGTAGAAGTTATCAAGAGATTTTGATTTTGGTTCAGCAAATCCTTTCCTTGTTGGTACTTGCTAAAACTTATTGTTTTGATAAGAACTTGATTCCAATCTTTCAGTGACTGAGAGAAATTAATCATTTCAGCTTTGGTTATTCTCTCTTTATTGAGAATATTGGATAGAATCTCCTCAACTTTTTTGATTACTGGAAAGACCTGCAAATTTATTGATTTGAGTAAATCATTTTGAAAATCAATTAGGTTTTGAGCCCAATATTTCTGAACTTCTTGAGCCTTTTCATACTCGTAATCTAATGATTTTAACTCATTAACTTTGTTACTTATTGATTCCAAAATCAGCGTCAAAGTAGTTAAAACAATTACACTAAAAGGTACTGCAGGTATTCTTATTAATAGTTCTTCATTTGATTTAGAAAAATAGTCCGAGAAAAAATCAGCTGAAACGATTCTCACAACACCGAAAAGGAAAAAAACCAAAAAGACCCGCCATAAAGAAACTATCTCAGTTTCCTTTTTTTTAAAAAGTGTCAGATTTGCAACAAAGAAAACAAGTCCACAACAAATGTGAACCAAAATAGATATCAGCAAGATGTCTGCAGAACTTGAGAAATTTCGATTTGCTTCCCAGGTCAAAGTGGTTATAAAAGCTAAAGGAAAGAACAAAACCCAAGAGGTCCAGGAACCTACCCAGTGACTACCAATTCTTTGCCTAAAGTTTGTGCTGTTACGCGTTTTTGGAGCCATTTCACTTCACATTAATTTTAGAAGATTTCCATAACTTAACAGCTTCTACTCTTAAATTTCTAGAATCATTTACCTTTAAATTCAGTGCTTCATAAGTTCTATTAACAAGTGCCTCAACAGCTCGTAAGGTAGTGCCTCTTTTTTCGGCTATTGCTTGATTAGACAAACCTTGGGCAATCAATTGAAGTAGTTCGGCTTGTGTCTTACTTATGAGAATTTCTGAATCATTTTTTGAAGCACGAATCATGCTGGACTTTTTATCGCCGATTGCGTTTCGAAGAATTTCTTCAAATGTATTTGTAGCATCAATTTCTGACTTTACTACATACTTAACATTTAGGGGTAATTGTTTAAAGCTTGCATCAATTAAAAGTGGGGATCGGTGTGCAGTTAGTACTACGATATCAATTTCAGGATGAACTTTGTGGATTTTGTTTATTAGATCAAGTCCGGTTGGACCTTCTCCCAAATCAAGATCAGTAATTACTAAATTTGGTTTAGATTTATTGATAAAAATTAAGGCATCGTTGACATTTGTTACAGAATTACAATTATGACCAAGCTTAGAAATCATTTCAGAAACAATATTTCTAGTGAAAGTCTCATCTTCAACTACGAGCACGTCTAAAGACTTTTCAATCACAGCCATTGTTTCAAATCCTATAAGTTGTTTTTACGTTGCAAGTTCACAAAAGCATACCAACCTGGTAAAACTGGCAGCCAGAAAGTAACAACTCGATAAAGAAGCACACCAGATAAAGCAGTTCCAGAAGGAACACCTGCGGCAGTTAAACCTGCAACTAATGCAGCTTCAACTGCACCTATACCTCCAGGGGTAGGTGCTGCTTGACCAATTGTTGCTCCAGCTAGATAAACAAAGGCCGCTGTGGCAATTGAAATGTCACTTCCAAAAGCATTTAATGCTGCATAGAAAGAAATGATGTAAGAGAAATTTAATACAAGTGATGAAGCAATACTAGAAAGTAGTCTTTGAGGTTGTTGCACAATTATGGCTAACGTGGGTCCAATCTGATCAATTAAAGGCCTTGCCTTATTAATTAACCAGTTTCTAAATGCTGCTATTGAAAACATAATAATTACAATTGCAAAAACTATAACTACGATTACCAAAGTAAATCTTGGCGGTCTAAAAGAAAAGTCAGTTTGGGTTCCAGCAATAACGCCAAAAATTACCAACAGAATTATGTGAATAAAAAATATAACAACTTGAGATACTCCTACAGCTGTTGCCGCCGCAGGACCTGGAACACCAGACTTGTTTAAAAATCTGATGTTTACTGCAACTGACCCAAGTGTTGGCGGAGTCACCAAAGTAGCAAAAGATGCGGCAAGTTGAGCTTGTAAAGTTTTAAACCAATTTATCTTTGTAGTGATGAAAGCAAGTAAGAGTGAAGTTGAGGCAAAGTAGGTAAATACAGAACCAGCCAAAGCTATTCCTGCCCAATTCCACTGAGCTGTTTGGACTAAGTCGGCAATATCTATTTGACTAAATTGTGGAACCAGAACGTAAAGCGCAATAACTGAAACACTTGCCAGCAAGATATTTCGCCAATTTATTCTTTGGAAAGAAATAGGTTGAATATCGGCACTTGGCGCTAGTGCACCTAGACTTTTTCTTAAATCCTTCAATAATTCCTTATTATTTTTTAGGTATTGCCTAGTTTTTCTACTCATAGCAATACTTTGAATTGCAGGGATATTTCTTACGAGCTCTTTAGTTGTGAATAATTTCTTTGCAATTTCAACTGTTACAGAAACTGATGAAGATCTTGCTGCGGTAACTAGAGCTTCTGCTAGGTCAACTCGTTGCTGCAACTCAGTTGCGGCAACTGTTCCAGAATGAACACTCGTTAAAGCAATATCCCCAGATTGGGTGATAAAGATATTTTCTGAAGATAAAGATCTATGCGCAATATCTGCATCATGTATGGTTTTAACATCAGTCAAAAACTTATCTATTTGTTCCGACGTTATTCGTATTTTTCTTTCATTTATGTCAGCAAAAGAAGATCCACTTAAGTTTTCTAGTGCAATAAATATTGAGTCAGGTTCAATTTCTCGCACTAGTTCAACTTCAGGAACCCTAACTCCGGTTGCTGAAATTGCGTAAGTTAATAGCGCTGTTCTTTCAACTCTTCGCCTAATGCTCATTCCTCTAAAGTCACCAGAAGTTTTTACATTCAGTCCACGCCACCAAGATCCCAGAACACCCGAGCCTTGCAATTCCCAGTCAAAGACCCAAACATTTATCTGTGATCCCGTTTTTAATAGTGCTCGATAAATTCGACCTTCAGAAGTTTCAAGAGACAGTTCCATTTTTTCTATAGTTAGTCCGCCAGAATTTAATGCATCAGCAATCTTTTCAACTGATGCTCTATTAATCGGAGTGCCAACTAAATAGCGAACAGCTAACCCAATAGACCAGCCCAGCAAGATATTAACTACTTGAGTAATTATCGTTGTTTGTCCTGCAACTAATGAAGCAAATGACAAAGCAACGACAGAGATTGTTGCTAACACTCCAAGTTTTCCTCGATCAAAAACTCGAGCGATTACTAAAAATGAAATTAGTCCGGCAATAAGTGGATCAAGGGGTGAGACACCTTCTGTTTGAATGCCGCCAGTCAAAGCCAAAATTAATCTTGGTGAATTTGTTTGAACAATTAAAATTGAAATGGCGACTAAAGTTAATACAGAAAGACCTGCTGCCAGTAGTGCATCAACGAGTTGTCTTGCTCTATTGCGGGTAATTAAAGAGATTGCGACTAATACTGGAATAATAATTATTGAAGTTGCACCAATAGTATTGAGAATAAAAAGCACAAAGCTTGGTAACACTCGTCCTGCTATATTTAGATCAGCATCTATTCCTGCGGTTGTTTGGGCTCCAAAGGTTCCAATTACCGTCACCAAAACCGTTATGGTCAGTGAGATTAGAAGAGTTACTAAATCCCTGGGTCTTCGAGCAGCCCGGCGGGACGCATTATTCATAGGAATAGTCATCGAGTCCATCGTCCCATTACCTCACATTTTTTACCTGACCAGACACTTGTCGTAGGTCAATGGTGAAGTAGTCATATGGCAATTGCAGGCATCCCGGAAATCACCCTAGAAAAAACGGCATTGCCCTATATTGAAAAACCTTTATTTGATTCACTCCAGCAAGAAGCACTTGATCATGCTGAAGGATCATTGCTGGTAACCGGTGATGCAGGAACTGGTAAAACTACCGTTTTAGCAGAATCTGTAATTAACAAAGTACTTAACGGAATAAGTTCAGACAAAATAATAATTTTTTGTTTTTCCAGACATTCAGCAAGAGAGATGCGTAGATATTTAGCAAGAAGATTACCTGATTATTCAGTTCCTCAAGTAGCAACTTTTCATTCCTTTACACACTCTGTTATGCAAGCTGCATATAACCAAGGATTAGTTGTCGAGAATTATGCATTTTCGCCACTGAGATTATTATCTGGTCCCGAGCAAGAAGTAATGATCAATGAGCTCATTAAAGGAACAATTGAAGATAAATCAATTGATTGGCCGATTTATTTAATCAGTGCCTTAAAAACCAAAGGATTTGTTAGACAAGTTAGAAATTTACTTGCTCGCATGCGTTCTCTTGGTATGGACCCGGATCAGTTAATCGATATTGGAATAAAACATGAGAATGAGAATTGGGTTGCCTTAGGTCATTTTGCTGAGATGTATTTGGATAACTTAGATGCATCCGAAACAACTGATTATGGTGAATTAGTTCATCGAGTAAATCTCTTACTAAAGCGGTTAAAAAGTTTAGACGAGTTAAACATCAAGTTCACTCATTTTTTCGTTGATGAATATCAAGATATAGATCCTGCTCAAGTCAGACTTTTAAAATCTTTAGTAAGACCAAATAAGTTCCTACTTGCTACAGGTAACAAATCTCAAAGTATTTATCAATTTCGAGGTGCTGATTTTGAAGCAATTGACAGATTTGATAAAGATTTTGGTAATAGTAAAGAAATTGAATTAGTCAATAACCATCGCCAAAAGCAAGCAATTGATTTGAGAGTTAATACTTATGAATCGACTAATTCTCAAAGCTTTCATATTGCAAATGAAATAAGAAGGTTTAAACAAGAAAACCCAGAATCTAAATGGTCAGATGTGTTAATTGTTGTAAGAAACGCTAATTCAATAAAATCAATTAATCGAGCCTTAACTAATTTTGCAATTCCAGTTTCAGTTCAAGCTGATGATTTGCCACTTTCACAAGATCCTGCCGCAAGAGTGTTATTGGACTGCTTAAATATTTCTGGACAACTTGCACTAGGAAATCTGGATCCAAGTAATAGTGAAGTAATTCGAGATTTACTAAAAGGTCCCTTAATCAATTCTTCGCCATTTGAATTAAGAGAAACAGCCAGACTTCTTCGCAAAAGATCAAGAGAGAATAATGAACACCCTTTAACTTCTGATCAAGCCTTGTATCGGGCAGTTATTGATCCTAAGAATTTGTTGGATATACCAAGTGAAATATCCCAAGGTGTTCGAAAACTGGGAGCAATTCTTTTGACCGCTAGAGATTTGATAAAGCAGAAAACTCGAGTAGAAGTTGTCATGTGGAGTATCTGGAACGCAAACATCAGTGAAGTAAACAAAAAAATATTTGATGTTCTTGATTCAGAATATAAATGGAGTGAAACTTTACGCATAAATGCATTAAGAGGTGGCATAGAAGGTAGAAAAGCAGATAAAGACCTTGATTCAATTTTGGCTCTGTTTGATGCAGCTTCTAGAGATGATGAACGTACCTTAGGAACTAGGGGAGTACTTAATTTTTTAAATGATTTAGGAATGCAAGCTTTTCAAGCAGAAACATTAGCTCAAAAACCGATTGAAGATGACCGAGTGCAAATTGTTACTGCGCACAGATCAAAAGGATTAGAAGCACGATTTGTAATTATTCCTGATGTGCAGTCAGATGTTTGGCCATCAGCGAGATTGCGCAATAACTTACTTGAAGTTGAAAGATTGGGTTATGAAACAGTCGTTAGATCACCTAGTAGAAGTGAAATTATTGCTGAAGATATAAGGCTTTTTGAGGTAGCTAAATCTAGAACTAGCCAAAAACTCTTGGTAAGTGCAATTAAAAGTGAATTTTCAGATGATGGGGAGCCTTCAGTTTTATTAACCAAATTAGGTGGAAATCAAATTAATCACATTTCGGGATTTCCCCTAAAAGCACTTTCCTTAAATGCACTTGTCGCCGAAATTAGAAAAGCAGGACAAAGCATAGATGCAGATGATGAGTTTAAGAAAGCATTAGCTAAGAGATTGCATAAATTAGCTAACACAAAAGATGCTTTTGGAAGAGACATAAGCCAAGCAGCTGATCCACAAAATTGGTGGGCCACATTTAAACCCAGTGCAAGTGAAATCAAATTAATTCAAGATGATCAGCCAGTTTCTCTATCTGGATCTGGTTTAGCCACCTTAAGAGATTGTGGTCTGAAATGGTTCTTGGAGAAAAAAGCGGGCGCAAATATACCTCGCCAGAATGCAGCAAGTATTGGCTCTATTGTTCATGCTTTGGCTCAAGGTTTAAGTAATGGGGAGATTGACCCAAACTTTGAAGCGCTGAAAGAAAAACTTGATTTAATCTGGCCGCAATTATCTTTTGATGCCCCTTGGATAGCAAACCGATTTTATAACGAGACTTTAGAAGTAGTAATGAATTTACTTTCTTGGCATCTAAAGAGAACAGACAGAACAGTTGTTGGTTCAGAAGTTCATTTCTCGCTCAATGTTTTAGTAGATGAACAAAATCCGACAGACAGTGTAAAAATAAGTGGGTATATCGACAGATTAGAATCTGAAATTGAAAATTCAAAACAACTACATATTATTGATTTTAAGAACTCTAATGTGACATTAACTAAAGAACAAGCAAATGAAGATCCGCAGTTAGGTGTTTACCGACTCGCAGTTTCTCGTCAAGCTTTAGATATTGAAGTCGATCCAGAATCTGTTGATGCCAGTGCCAGTTTGGTTTATTTAAAACACATGCAAAAAAATGGTTTAAAAGAATTAGATACAGAAAATATTGAAAACAATGGAATATTAGATATACTAAAAGATTCATTTAGAAAAATTAAAACAGAAGACTTCAGCGCAAAAGTTTCACCACTTTGTAGGAATTGTCAATTCATTCGAATGTGTCCTGCCCAACCAGAAGGCAAGGCGGTTGTTGAGTGAAATCTGAAACAAAATTGAATTTAACCCCGGAACAAATAAAAGCAATAACTGCTCCTCTTGAACCTGCTCTAGTTATTGCTGGTGCTGGTACTGGAAAAACAAGTGTTATGGCCGAAAGAGTTTTATGGTTAATTGAGGAAGCAAAAATTGAGCCTGAGGAAATTTTAGGTTTAACATTTACCAATAAAGCTGCCCAGGAACTAAGAACTCGAGTAAGAGACACAATAAGTAATAGTGAGAAATTTCAAAATTCATTTGAAACAACTGAACCAAATATTGCTACATATCACGCATTTGCTTTACAGATTCTAAATGATCATGGATTATTAATTGGCGTTGAATCTGACTTAAAACCAATTAACGAAACCACACGTGCAACGCTGGCATTTAAAACAGTTTTGCAAACTCAAGCAAGTTTAAAACACTTGGAAAAATCTCCTCGATACATTGCTAAGCAATTATTAATGCTTGATAATCAAATGGCAGAGCATGATCTCAAAATCGATTCGATATCAAAATTTTCAGATAAATTACTTGCTCAAATTGCAGCAACAAGATCTAGAAAAGAGATGCGCGATTTGGAAGTAGTAACTTTAGCCAGGGTCGAGCTAGCTAATTTAGTCAATGAATTTCGGGAATTAAAAAGAGATGAAGGAATTGTTGATTTTGCCGATCAGATGAGATTTGCTTTGCAGTTAGTGAAAAGCCATCCTGAGGTTGTAGATCAGTTAAGAAATCAATACAAGGCAGTTTTACTTGATGAATATCAAGACACTTCAGTTATCCAAAGATTGTTACTTTCTGAAATATTTGGGCAAGCTCACCCAGTTACAGCGGTGGGAGATCCTTTGCAGGCAATTTATGGCTGGCGCGGAGCGTCTGTTTCAAATATTGATAGTTTCCCTCACCATTTCCCACAACAAGACGGTAATCCTGCACGTAAATACCCGCTAACTGCAAATTTTCGTAGTGGGCAAAAAATCCTTAATCATGCAAATCAAGTTTCAAAAGACTTAAGAGATATACATTTTGCAATCGATTCTCTTGTTGCCGGTAAAGCTACAAATAGTGAAGTTAACATTGGACTTCATTTAACTTGGAATGACGAAATTGAAGATATAACCAATCGCATTAAAAACCTTGTGTTAGATCGAGGTGTTAAACCTGAACAAATTGCCGTACTGAGCAGAAACGGCAAAGAGCTCTTATCAATTTATGATTTGTTAATCTCCAAAGGAATTCCAGCAACTTTTTCAGGTAAAAGAGATTTAATCGATGTTCCAGAAGTAAGTGAAGTTCTTGCTTACTTAAGGCTCTTAGATGATCCAACTCACAATCCATCCTTGGTTCGAATATTGGCAGGTCCAAGATTTGAAATAGATCCAAAAGATCTTGCACTTTTATCCCTAAGAGCAAACGAGCTTGTGAAAGATCATAAATTTAATAAAGAAAACAAAACATTTGAACAAAGTTTATTACAATCTGTTGATGGAACAGATGTAGCAGAACTAGCCGTTTTGGCTGATGCTTTGAATAGTCCAGGAAATAGTGGCTATGGCCTTGGAGTGAAAGAAAAGTTTAATAAGTTAAGAAATGAATTAGAAATCTTACGAAAACACATTACTGAGCCACTTAGTGACATTATTTATCGAATTATTAATCAAACTGGGTTACTTATAGAAATTATGGCAAGTGATCAATTAATGACAGAAAGTAGATATGAAGCCTTAATGAGTTTGCAAGATTTAGCCGAATCTTTTGATCAAGGATCTCCTCACGGAGTGGTTCGAGAGTTTTTGGCCTGGCTAAATGAAGCAGATGAATTAGAAAGCACTATCGAATTTGCCCCAACGGCTATGAAAAATGCGGTTTCGTTAATGACCATTCATGGCGCAAAAGGTTTGGAATTTCCAATTGTATTTATTCCAGCAGTTTGTGAAAACGTATTTCCTAACAATAGATCCTCAATGTGGTACAAAAAGCCAGAATTAATTCCTTATGAATTAAGAGCAGATGCAAGTTCTCTACCTGGTGGATTTCAAACCGAAACAAAAGAATTTGACGCCTACACTGATCGCTGCAAAGCACATGCTGAATTAGAAGAAAGAAGATTAATGTATGTGGCTTTGACTAGAGCTGAAAATGAATTATACGTATCGAGTCATTGGTGGGGTCCAACACAAAAGAAAGTTCGAGGACCATCTTCTTACTTATTGCAATTAAAAGAAATCGTGGAACAAGGCCATGGACAAGTAGTTGAGTGGTCAGAAAATACTCATGAAGAAAATCCAACGCTGGATGAGATGATGCCCACAATTTGGCCTCCTAAACGTGATCAGGTAGCAAGAGATAGAAGATTAGATTTTGCTAATTACATTCAAAATCAAACAGAAGTTGATGAAACAACTTTGACTCAAGCGCAAATAACGCTACTTGAAAATTGGGATAAGGATATTGAATCACTCATTACCGAGCTCACTAGTGAAAAACTAGTTAAGAAAAGTGTGGCAATTCCTGACACCCTCAATGTCACAAAAACTATTAAATTAATGCGCGATCCAGATGAATTTGCCAAACAATTAGTTCGCCCGATGCCATCAAAACCAATTGATCAAGCACGCAGGGGAACTCAATTTCACTTTTGGATTGAAAAACACTTTGCCATGCCGGCACTTCTTGATTCACTTGATTTGCCAGGTGCAGCAGATGAGAAATTAATATCAGATGATCAGTTAGAAACAATGAAGAACGCATTTTTGAATTCACCTTGGGCAAATAAGAAACCACTTGCTTTGGAATGGCCTTTTGATATTTCAATTGGTGGAAGATCTTTAAGAGGAAGAATTGATGCGGTTTTCGAAACCGAAAATGGTATTGAATTGATTGATTGGAAGACTGGTGTTGTTGGAAAATCTGATGATTTACAGCTTGCTTGGTATCGATTTGCTTGGTGGAAAATGACTGGTACACCTATTGAACAAATAACTGCTGCGTTTGTCTATGTCCCAAGTATGGAAATTGCTAGACCAAAAGAGTTACTTGCACCCGAAGTATTACTAGAGAGCATTTCAGGCTAGAAGACGCTCAATTTTGTGCTCAAAATGTATTCGTGAGAGGATTGAAACATGGCTCAATTAACAATGTATTCAACGCAATGGTGTGGCTATTGCCAAAGATTAAAAGCGCAATTAGGTCGCGAAGGAATTACTTACACAGAAATTGATATTGAACATGACGCCGAAGCAGCAGCTCTTGTTGAAAAAGTTAACGGTGGCAATAGAACCGTTCCTACAGTTGTTTATGAAGACGGCAGTGCTGTAACAAATCCTTCCTTGGGACAGGTGAAAGAGAAGCTAGGTTTATAAATGCCTGGCCAACGCCAAACACTTGATTCTCTAGATGTTGCACAACGTGCAGTTGTTGAAGCATTAGAAGGTCCCGTTGTAATTTATGCCGGAGCTGGGAGTGGAAAGACCAGAGCAATAACCCATCGCATCGCTCATGGTTGTAATCAAAAAATTTATGATCCACAAAAAGTATTAGCGGTAACTTTTACAACTCGAGCAGCTGATGAAATGTCACTGCGACTTTCAGCATTAGGTATCAGAAATGTTGCTACCCGAACTTTTCATTCAGCAGCGCTTCGACAATTAAAATATTTCTGGCCCAAAGCAATTGGTGGAGAAATTCCCAAAGTAATTGAAAATAAATTCAAAGTCTTGGCTGCTGCTTTAGAGAAAACAAGTTTAGGAAGCTCAAAGAGTTCAATTAGAGAATACATTTCAATAATTGAAAGTGCAAAAACTAATCGACTAGATCCAGATTCAATCACCAACCCAGATCACGCAACTGCTTATCAGGCTTATATCGATTTCACTCATAAAAACAATTTAATAGACTTTGAAGATGTACTACTGTTACTTGTTGCTGTTTTGGAAGATAGCGAAGATTTAGCTGATGAAGTTCATCATAATTATCACTGGCTAACAGTTGATGAATATCAAGACGTTAACCCTTTGCAACAAAGATTATTGGAATTGTGGCTTGGGGATAATCGAAATATCTGCGTGGTAGGAGATTCTGCTCAGACTATTTATACTTTTGCCGGGGCATCAAGTAAACCGTTAGAAAATTTCACGAAGAAATATGAAGATGCTTCAGTTTTTCGCTTAAATAGAAACTATCGCTCAAAGCCAGAAATTATTGATTACGCAAACAAGCTCTTATCCCAAATGCCTTCCTCAACAGCCAGCGTTGGCTCTCTCATGGCAACCAAAGATGCGGGCACAAAAGTTGAAGTGTTGCCTTTTGTAAATGATTCTGCTGAAGCCGATTGGATTGCGCAAAGCATCGTTGATTTGCTCCAGGGTGGACAAAAAGAAACAGAAATTGTTGTGCTTGCACGAATCAACTCTCAACTGGAATTAGTAGCTGCCGCCCTTGAAGATCGTGGAGTTGATTATTGGCTCCAAACAGGTGAGAGATACAGCATTAAAAACAGACTTGAACCAAGAATTACCTTGGCAACAATTCATGCCACCAAAGGTTTGGAATGGAACAACGTTTTCATCATGGGAGCAAGTGATGGATTCTTGCCATATGTGCAAGCAGACTCTGATGAAGAGATAGCTGAAGAACTTCGACTTTTTTATGTAGCAGTTACAAGAGCTAAAGAAAAACTATTTATTACTTGGTCTAGAAGTAGAGATAGTGGTGGCAGAGACAGAATTAAATCTAGATTTCTATCTAAATTGGATTTGGAATCAACTGCCAAAGCAAATGACGAAACAGAATTTGCTCCCTCCAAGGAAAGACAAAATTACAAAAAAGAACTTATGCGCTGTTCAGTTTGTGATAAAGCCTTAGTTAGTGGAACCGAATTGATTTTACAAAGATGCAAAAATTGTCCAAGTACCACACCAGTTGAATATTTAACTTCGGCTTTAAATTGGAGATCTGAACAAGCTATTGCCGAGGGAATCCCTGAATTTCTAGTACTAAGTGATGCTTCTCTTGAAGCATTTGTTGACGCACTTTTCGCGGCTAAGTCTGAAGAAGATTGCATATTAATTCCAGGTGTGGGAGCAGAAAAGTGTGCCAAATACTTTGAAGATATTTCTACAGTTCTAGCTGCAGTTAAACCAGGAGACCTAAAACTTATTGATTTAAAGCCTTAAATTTAAATCTGTGGATAACTTTTATCCTGTTATGCAAAATATGTTCTAATCCTTAAAGGCATATCTTAAGGAGTAAATTGAGGCTTATTCTAAATCCAGAAATAGATGTTTTATGGCGCGATAAGACAACTTTGCAAGTAAGAAACCCAGATGGAACCAGTAACACAATTTCAGATCTTCCCGCAGATATGAAATTAATATTAAGTAGTTGTACCGGAATTGTGAATATCTCTGAAATCTTGTTGAATCTTAATATTGATGAAAGAATTCACGAAGATATAAACATTGCGCTTAGATTTTTGATTGAACATCGGGTCCTGATAAATCAGTCTCACTTGTATGAGCAATCAGAGAGACTACACAAAAGCTATGTACATGTTATTGGAATAAACACTTTTGCTTTCCAAATTGGACAACTATTAGCTGCCGCAGGTGTGGGAAGAATTGTTTTTGATTCCTTAACTAAAAAGCAAGTAACCGTTACCTTGGGGGATATAAATATTTTAGGTCCAAGAGCAAGAGAGATTGGCACGTCTCTAAGTCAAAGTTTAAGAGATTCTCTTTTAGCAATGGGAGCAAGAGCTGAGAAACCTAATCAAGAACGACAACCTGATTTAGTTATCATTTGTGAAGATACTGAATCATTTGAAATAAACGAATTAATGATTAATCGTGTGCCCCACGTATTTATTGGCAAAACAGGGGAACAGATAAATGTTGGACCATTTGTAATTCCTGGAATTCAAACCTGCCAGAACTGTTTGCAACTTAATTCCCTCAAAAAGAATTTGTTTATTTTCCCATTAGAAAAGAGGAAAAAGAAAGCACGTGAAATTGATAAGAATCCATCACTAACGACCTTGGCATCGTCATTGCTGGTTACCAATTGCATTTCATTTCTCAGTGGAGAATTAGCCAATAGCGGGCCCAGTTTGTTAAATGTTGTTTGTGATCTTGATGCAAATGGTCCAACAATTGTTTTTCGCAAACTTCAACCAAATCCACAATGTGGATGTCGCTGGGAAGCTGCTTAGAAAAGCAAATTGCCCCCGGTTTAATTACTTAAACCAAGGGCAATGAAGACGTCTGCTGTCTTTAGGCTTTGCCGAGGATGCGGGTCACCTTGGTGCCGCAGGTTGGGCAAATTCCTTTGGCCATGCGACGGCCATTAGTTTCGTGTACTTCACCAGTAAACTCGCGCTTGGCTTTGCACTTAACGCAGTACGCTTCGCCTGTATATGACTCTCCGGCCATGTGTCCTCCTTGCGATCGCGAGGGATTATTCCCACGCATCTGCAACCCTAGGCGCACGAAGGGCTTGTGAGGGCGGATTTGAGCGTGCCACGCCGACATTTTGAGCACAATCCCTCACAAATAAACCACTGTTACTGGAGGGACTAAAAACAGTGAAACCGCCAGGTCTCACTCGTTAATCAGACTTATGCACTTTCCCCAGATACATAAATCGAATTGAAGTGAACCTAGCGGTGTCAGTAGTGAAAAGTTATGTCATATGAGGGACATGCGTCAAACGTGCTTGTTGATGAAGTTGTGGATTAACTGTTCAATCTGTGAATAAAAGGGTACATAACTTGGGGATAAACCTGTGGGTAAGAAATTGTTATAAATCAAATTAAGGCTCTGAAGTGCAGGTTTACTCGAGTGTGTTTGTGGATAAAAAATAGTTTCAACCTCTAGCGTTAAATTCATGCCCAAAGCTATGAATTTACCTCCCAATGTGGAAGTAAGGCGTTCAAATAAAAGAAGACGCACAGTTTCAGCTGCTCGCGAAGGAAATAAAACAGTTTTAAACGTGCCTTTAAGAATGAGTATTGCAGAGATTGAGCAACTTGCTCGCGATTTGATAACTCGAATGAATGATCGTGATCCTCGGGCATATTTCTCTGATGATGAATTATTTAAACGTGCGCAAGAATTATCTGCTACATATTTGTTTTCACAAGCAGATCCAAAATCTGTTGCTTGGTCAAGTCGTTTAACTTCCACCTGGGGAATCTGCACACCGTTAGAAGGAACAATCAAAATTACTTCACGTTTGCAAGGAATGCCGCAATACGTTTTAGATTATGTATTATTGCACGAATTGGTTCATTTAGTTGTTAATGATCACGGAAAAGATTTTGATGCTTTTATGAAAACTTTTGAGAAGAAAGAAAAAGCAGAAGGCTATTTAGATGCACTAGATGAGTTACCGTCATCTGTTTGGTCATCTGGTTCTTTAGGAGCAATTCCTGCTGAATCTAATGCTGATATATCAAGAGGCGCCTGAATTTTATTAAAGAATTCTGGATCCTGTAAATCATCAATGCTTGGTAATAAATCTGGGTGATTCCACAAACTATCTCTTACATTTGTTCCAAAAGTTAAAGTCTGCTTATTCCAAAAATCTGCTGCTTCTCTAATTAATTTGGGACGAAGATCTAGTCCAATAAGGGCACCAAAAGTTTTTTCAGCCGGCCCACCGACTGCTCTTCTTCTAATCATTGCTTCTTGTAATGAAGCAATTGCTGGGAGTCTTCCTAATGCGGCAATATTTACAACTTCATAAATCCAACCTTCAATTAAAGCTAATAATCTTTCAGTTCTAATTAGTGCATTATTTTGAGATTGACTTAATTGAGCGTCAAATAAACCACCAGATAACGCCTCTTGAATAGCTTCAGGATTTGTTGGATCAATTTGACTCATTACTTCACTAATTTTGTTATTGTCCACACTTATTTGAGAGGAATATTCCTCAATTGCGCCCATCAAAGTAGGAGCAAGCCAAGTCACACTAGAAAACAATCTAGAAGCTGCAGATTCCCTTAAGGCAACAAATGCCATAATTTCTGACTCATTGACTTGTAAACCTTTGGCAAATTCTTTTATATTTCTTGGCACTAATGCTGGGGTAGTTGTGTCCCCTAAAGGAATCCCGATATCTGTTAAGCAAAGTACTTCACTTGAAAGTGCTGCAAGACCATTGCTGATTTGCATAGAAAACATCGCAGCAGACATTGGTTTTAGTGCATCTAAAAGTGGTTTAAGCATTTCTTTTTGAGCATCATCAATACCTGGAATATTTGGCAACGAATTAGACATTGAGTTTTGAACTCTTTGCGCAACTGGATCAACTATTTTTTGCCAGGTCTCAACTGTTGCTTCAATCCACTCGCTGCGACACCAAGCTTTACTGTTTGTTGAAGCTGCTGGAACAGATGTCACTCCGTTTAGCCAAGTTTGTGCCAATTGCACATTGTTGTTAACTTCTTTAATTTCTGATTCATTAACACTTGGATCACCTGCTTGAACTACATTTGTGCGCGCCATATTTACCGCAGCTGGCCAACCAACAGATGCGCTACCTGCACCTTGCATCATTTGTCCAAGTTGGCTTAATAGTTTGCCAATTTCTGCTGGATCCATGAGACACCTCACAATTACTAAAGCAATGCGAATACTTAAGTATCTCGCGATGGGTCGTAGTGTTGATGTATGCAGGTACTTCTTTGGCTTCTGATTCCAGTGGCAGCAGGGCTTTTGGCCACAATTTATTTGGCAATTAAGTACAGACCTTCTAGACCAGCCAATGCACATCGAGGAATGTCAGGTTTAGCCGAATTTAGAGATGCCATGAACAGGCCACTTCCGAGAGACGATGAAAATAAAAAATAAGAAGAACAAGAATAAAGTTAAATTAGATTTACTAAAAAGAATTCTTCCAACTTCGATAGTTATTTTCTTAATGATTGCTTTGTTGTTAACTCCAGTTCCCTTTATAAAGATTTCTCCAGGTCCACTTTTTAACACTGTAGGAAAGGAAATGGACCAAGAAGTTATTTCAATCAATGGTGTTAAGACTTATGTATCTAAGGGTGAATTAAATTTCACAACCGTTTCAGAGACCGGCGGACCTTTTGGAAGACTTGTTTTAATAGATGCAATATCGGCTTGGATTGACCCAACTCAAGCAGTTGTACCCTCCAGTGATCTTTATCCTGAAGTGGTTGACCCAGAAGTTATAAAGAAAGAAAACGAAAGAGCATTTTCAGGTTCTCAAACAGATGCAATTGCTGCAGCTTTGAGATATTTAAATATTCCAGTTGAAGTAAAAGTTGTGGTTGATAGCGTTGTTGTTGATTCGCCAAGTGATGGCAAAATCGAACCTGGTGACGTAGTAATGAGTGTTGATAAAACTGAAGTAAAGACTGCAGCAGATGTCGTTAGATTAGTACAACTTCGTAAACCAAACGAAGTAATCGAATTAACAATTTCACGTGACAAAAAAGTAGAAAATATATTAGTAACTGGAACTGAATTGAAATCCGATACTTCAAAAGCATCAATTGGAATTTCAATTGGTCCAGGAATTGATCCTCCGTATGATTTTAAATTTGGAGTAGCAGAAGTTGGTGGACCAAGTGCTGGATTGATGTTGACATTGGGAATTATTGATGAACTAACCGAAAATGATCTAACAGCAGGAAAAATTATTGCAGGAACTGGAACTATAAATTATTTAGGCGAAGTAGGTCCCATTGGTGGAATAAGACAAAAATTAGAAGGTGCACAAAATAGTGGCGCGCAGTTGTTCTTGGCTCCAATTGATAATTGCGATGAAATATCTAGTGACAATTACAAATCAATGCCAGTAGTTGCAGTTTCAACTCTTGATAGTGCCATAAAGGCTATAGAAACATTCACAAAAACTGGAAGCATCAAAGGTTTAAAGACCTGTAGTTAAGTCGAAAAATGCCACTTTTTCTCTCACAAATTAACCCCGATTGGACGAAGTAAGCCTTGTTTCGTATTGTCGAAATATGACCTTTCCTCGCCCAGATTTTAGCTTCAATCGACCTAAGGGCAAGAATTCTTATTTATTAATTTCGTTAGGTGCATTAGTTTTCGCATTGTTATCCCTGTCTGGTTATTACACGGATTGGCTTTGGTACAAATCCGTTCAAGCACAAGAAGTTTATGCAACTGTTTTAGCTTGGCGAATTGGTTTGTTTGTGTTTTTTGCAGCAGTTACTGGATTTATTATTTGGCTAAATGTTTACCTTGCTTACAAATTTAGACCAATGTATGCATCTGTAACTCCTGATCAACTTTCACTTCAGAGATATAGAGAAGCATTAGATCCAATAAGAAAAACTGTGTTTATTATCGGCCCAATTCTTCTAGGTTTCCTAGCAGGAGGTTCAGCATCAGCTGAATGGAAAAATTGGATTCAAAGATTAAATTCGGTTCCATTTGGTGTAAATGATGCACAATTCGGAATAGATATTAGCTTCTTTATTTTTGACTATCCGCTTTATAGAAATCTCGTGACTTTCGGAATTAGCACAATTATTCTTTCTGGAATTGCAAGTGGGATTATTCACTACATTTACGGCGGCATTACTTTACAGTCACCAAATCAAAAGGCAACAAAGTTCGCTCAATCTCAAATATCAGTTTTAGTCGCATTACTTTTCATATTTAAGGCTTTTGCTTACTGGCTAGATCGATTTGGTTTGGCTCTGAAACAAGATTCCTTGTTAGTTGGATTGAAATACGCTGATGTAAATGCTGTTTTGCCTGCTAAATCATTAATGATGTATCTGTCATTAATCGTGGCAGTGCTATTTATTATTAACGCTTTCAGAAGACGATGGTTTATTCCAAATATTGGTATTGGTGCATTACTAATTACAGGTATTTTGATTGGTGGCGTTTACACAACTGTTATTCAACAATTTGTAGTAAAACCAAGTGAAGCAGACAGAGAAGCTCCATATATTCAAAAATCTATTGAAGCAACCAGAAATGCTTATGGTTTAGCAAATGTGGAAATTACTGATTACGCGGCCAGCACCGCACCAAGCGCTGAAATAATTGCGCAGCAATCAGGAACAATTGAAAAAATTAGATTGATGGATCCTGCATTACTTTCTCCTACATTTAATCAATTACAACAAATACGTGGTTATTACAGTTTTGCTGACACACTTGATATTGATCGCTACGCCCTTGGTAACTCTAATCAAGGAACAATTATTGCTGCTCGAGAAATTAACTTGGCAGGAATTCCTAGTGCACAACGAAATTGGATTAATTCACATTTGGTTTACACTCACGGATTTGGTGTCGTTACAGCCAAAGATAACGCAGTGAGAATTGATGGCGAACCAGATTTCACCACAAGTGATATTCCTACAAAAGGCTCAATAAAAATAGATCAACCAAGAATTTATTTTGGTGAGAATTCTCCTAACTATTCAATTGTGGGAGGAGCTGCAGGAAGCGACCCTCGGGAATTAGATTATCCAGACGACACAAGTGCAAACGGCCAAGCAAACAACACTTATTCAGGTTCTGGCGGAGTTCCAATTGGTAATTTCTTTAATAGAGCTTTATATGCATTGAAGTACCAAGAAATTAATATCCTTCTTTCAAACTTAGTAAATAATGATTCAAAAGTTTTGTACTATCGCGATCCTTCAGAACGAGTACAAAGAATTGCACCTTGGCTAACTCTTGATGGTGATCCGTATCCTGCGATCATCGACGGTAAGATTTTCTGGATTATTGATGGTTACACTTCCACTAATTATTATCCATACTCAACTAGAACAAGTTTAGATATAGCAACGGCAGATTCTGTAACACAAACTTCAACTGCATTACGAGCTCAAGCAGCCAGATCAGTTAACTATGTTAGAAACTCGGTAAAGGCAACAGTAGATGCTTATGACGGTACTGTTTCGATTTATGCATGGGATGAATCAGAGCCAATTCTAAAATCATGGGCACAAGCATTTCCAGGAATCGTAAAACCTCGTTCAGCAATGCCTGCACAAGTTGTTGATCACGTTAGATATCCCGAAGATTTGTTTAAGATTCAACGAGAAATATTAAGTAAATATCACGTTAAAGATGCAGGCGCTTTCTATGGTGGTCAAGATTTTTGGGTAATTCCAAATGATCCAACTAGACCAGGTGTGCAAAGCTCCCAACCTCCTTACTACTTACAACTACAAATGCCAGGGGATGCTTCACCGGTATTTTCATTAACCACAACTTTTGCACCAACTAGAAGACAAACCCTGGCTTCATTTATGTCAGTTTCAAGTGATCCAAAAAATAATTATGGAAAAATTCGAGTTCTTCAGTTACCAAGAAATACAACAATTCCTGGACCAACTCAAGTGCAAAATAACTTTGAATCAGACCCTGATGTGAGTGCGTTGCTCTCGCTATTAAGACGTGGTGGTTCTGAAGTTGAACTTGGAAACTTGTTATCTCTTCCAATTGGTGGAGGATTGCTTTACGTCGAACCTGTTTATGTTAGAGCAACAGCTGGAGATAGTTATCCATTACTAAGAAAAGTTCTTGCATCATTTGGACCAAATGTTGTATTCGAAGACAATATTCAAGATGCCATTACTGCACTATTTGGAACAACTTCAGGTGCAACACAGACGCCAACAGCTCCAGATAGTGAAACTTCTCCAACACCGCAAACTCCGAGTGAAACTGGAAATGCTGAAACTGACTTAGCAAATGCAATTAGTGATATGCAAAAAGCAGTTGCAGATGGAAAGAAAGCGCTGGCAAATGGAGATTTCACTGCATACGGCAAAGCACAACAAGATCTTGAAGATGCTTTGGCAAGAGCATTGGCTGCACAAAAAAGACTTAATCCAACAAACGAAATAGAAATAACTCCAGCAAGTTTCGTGCGCTAGATAGCGCAAGTGTTAAGAGTTTTACCCTTACATTAAGATTGAACTAACCGACGCGGGGTGGAGCAGCTCGGTAGCTCGCTGGGCTCATAACCCAGAGGTCATAGGTTCAAATCCTGTCCCCGCTACCAAACCAAATGAAGACCGGGGAAAATTAACCGGTCTTCTTTTTTTGTGCCAAATATGACAAGCGTAGAGTAGATACATGAATGAAAATGTTGGAAAGTTTGAGAAAAAGAAGTTAGGCAAAATTTTCCTAACCGCTCCTGGTCCAACTACTAAACAAATGTTTTCTCAACTTTTAAGAGCAAGAAAAGATCCTGCGGGATTTCTCGTCGATATGAGAAAAAAATATGGAAACGTGGTTCAATTTCCACTACCTATTTTGCCGGTCTATTTAGTCACTCATCCTGATGATGTTGATCGGGTTATGCGCGTTAATGCAAAAAATTATGGAAAAAGAACAATTCAATATGAAAATTTAGCTTTAGTTACTGGCGATGGCCTCCTTGCTGCTGACACAGATACTTGGAAGCGACAAAGAAAATTAATTCAACCAGCTTTTCATCATGAAGCAATCATGAGAGTTGGTCCAGATACTGTTTTAGTTACTGATCGAATGCTAAATAAATGGGAAAAGCTAACGAATAATACGGTAATTGATGTTGACGATGACATGATGCACTCAGCTTTAGAAATTGTTGGAAGATCTCTTTTTGGCACAGATTTAGCTGGCGATGTTGAAAAAACAGCGCAAGCAACTTTGGATGCACTCGACATTATCGTTGCAAGAGCTAGAACACCGATCACATTTCCAAAATGGATTCCGACTCCAAACAATAGGAAATTAGCAAAAGCCTTAAAGCAACTTGATGGCGCTGTTCAAAGAATTTTGGACGAAAGAAAAAAAATGACGGGTGTAGCAGGAGTTGATCGCGATGTGGACATGCTCGATTTGTTACTTGCCGCACATGATGAAGAAGGTGGATTAAACAGTAAAGAACTTCGAGATCAAATAGTTACCTTCATCGTTGCTGGTCATGAAACGGTTGCAAGTTCTCTAACTTGGACATGGTGGTTAATAGGTTCTCATCCTGAAGTTCAACTTAAATTACAAAAAGAAGTTGATGAAGTTCTAAAGGGTCGTGCACCTAATGTTAAAGATTTAGAAAATCTTCCTTACACAAAAGCAATTGTTGATGAAGCCTTAAGAGTCTTTCCACCAGGATGGGTTGTAAGTAGAAGATCTTTAGACAAAGATGAACTTGGCGGATATGAAATTCCAGATAAAGCAGTTGTAATCATTTCTCCTTGGGCAACACATAGACACCCTGATGCTTGGAATAGTGCTGAATCTTTTGATCCAACCAGATTTTTACCAGATGCACCAACACCTCAAAAGGGAACATATTTACCATTTGGAATTGGACCACGAATGTGTATTGGTAAAGATTTTGCAATTTTGGAAAGTGTTTTAATGATTTCTAGAATTGCTCAGAAGTGGCAACTAAGTCCAGCAGGCGGAGAGCCAGTACCTAGAGCATTGGTAATGGTAAGACCTGAAGGTGGATTACCTATGTATATAAATCGAAGAAGTTAATTAAATAATTTAATTGTTTGATCGTGTAATAATCCATTAGTTACAACCATACTTTTTTCAATTAAAGAATCACCACCACTAAGGGAAGTTACCTTTCCACCAGCCTCGGTAATTATTGGAATAAGTGCAGCCATATCCCAAATAGCTAAAGACGGTTCCATTGATAAATCAAGAGAACCTTCAGCCACCATCATGTGAATAATAAAATCACCAAAACCTCTAGCGCGCCAAACTCGTTTTAGTAGCTTCTCAAATTCATCTTCTTGAGATTTAGATTTCCAACTATCTTGACTTGAATAACCTAAATAAGCATCTTCTAATTTAGAAACTTTTGATACTTGTAATTTTCTTTCACTTTGAAATGAGTTTGTTTTGGTCTGTAAAAATGAACCTAAACCTGTTGCTCCAAACCAACGTCTGCCTAAAGCCGGTGCAGAAACCATTCCCGTTGTCATTACTCCATCGACTCTTAAACCAATTAAAGTTCCCCAAAAGGGAACGCCTCGCACAAAATTCTTAGTTCCATCAATTGGATCTAGAATCCATTCGCGATTACCACCCCCATCGTGACCAAATTCTTCACCGATAATCGAATCAGTTGATGAGTATTTTCCAATAAGTTTTCTTAATTCTTCTTCCACACTTTTATCTGCATCACTAACCGGAGTTAAGTCGGGTTTTGTTTCAATTTTTAAATCTATGGCGCCAAAGCGGGCCATGGATATTTTGTCTGCTGCATCGGCTAATTTGTGGGTAAATTCTAAATCTTGAGCGCTCATTTGAAAATAACTCTATCCTTCAGCGCTATCTAGAGAACTGATTAATCTACGAAATGAGTCAAGCCTTGGTAGAAGAGCAGGGTTTTCAAAAGCCATTGATTCAATTGCACAACTTGTGTCTTGATGCGTACATCCCTTCTGGCAATCGGTTGTTGCCTGGACTAAATCAGGAAACCCTTCAAGTATTTCTTCCACAGTGGCATGAGCTAATCCAAAAGATCGGATTCCTGGGGTATCAATAATCCAAGTAGATTTATTTATTTTTAATGCAAATGCTGAAGTTGATGTGTGTTTTCCTTGCCCTGTTACATCATTTACTTCACCAGTACGTCTATTTGCATCTGGAACAAGTCTGTTTACTAAAGTCGATTTTCCAACACCGGAAGGTCCAATTAAAACAGTGGTTTTGTTTTCAAGCACATCAAGTAATTCTTCTAATGTGGAAGTTTTATTGACAGAGAAAACTGGAATATCAAGTGCTTGATACATATCAGAAAGTTTTTGAGGAGACTCAATATCTGTTTTGGTAGCAATGATAACTGGTTGAGCATTAGCTAATCTAGCTGCGATAATTGTTCTGTCGATCAATCTTGGATTAGGTTCTGGTTCGGCTGTAGCTACAACGATTGCCACCATGTTAATATTTGCAACTAAAGATCTTTCAACTGATTCAGAATCATCTGCACTCTTTTGTAAAGAATTCTTGCGCTCATTTACTTTCACAATTCTTGCCATGTTTTCAATATTTTTTGTATCTACCCCAACAATTTCAACTAAATCTCCAACTACTACACCTTTTCGTCCAAGCTCTCGTGCCTTAATTGCATAGATATCAATTTCTTCAGGATTTGTTAAGTGAACAGTAAATCTTCCTCTATCAACAGTTACTACTAATCCAGTGACTGCATTTTCAAACTTTGGGCGGTCTTTCGATCTTGGTCGAGATTTATGTTTTCCAGGACGAGAACGAAAATCATCCTCGTCATAATCTTTCAGATTATTCACACACTCACCAAGTGCGCCCACATATTCTCAAAATCCGGAAGAGTTTTTGATGTAGTCTTAATATCATCAACTTCAATTCCTGAAACTACTAATCCAATTACAGCACCGGCTGTGGCCATTCTGTGATCATCAAATGCTTTCCACATACCTGCTTTAAGCTTTGCAGGTCGAATAATTAAACCATCAGCAGTTTCCTCGGCGTCGCCACCAATTGATTTTATGTTTTCTACTAATGCAGCTAAGCGATCTGTTTCATGTCCTCGTAAATGCGCAATTCCTGACAAAGTGCTAGTTGAATTTGCAAATAACGCAATCGAAACTAATACAGGAGTTAATTCTCCTACGTCACTTAAATCAAAATCGATTCCTTTGATTTCACTTACATTTTTTACAGTCAATCCCTTGTCGTCTAGTGAAACATTGGCGCCCATTTTTTTAAGAATTTCAATCCATGCATTGCCAGCTTGAGTTGTTTGTTGTGGCCAGTCAGGAATAGTAACTTCACCTTTGGTAACCATTGCAGCGGCTAAGAATGGACCAGCATTTGATAAATCTGGTTCGATTAACCAATTTTTTGATTGGATTTTAGAAGGCAATACTTTCCATGAATTTTTGTCGAGAGTTATCACTTCCACTCCAACTTGTTTTAACATGTCGATGGTCATTTCAATATGTGGAAGGCTAGGTAGGTTTTTACCAACGTGTCTAATAACTAAACCATTTTTAAATTTAGGAGCGGCAAGAAGAAGAGCACTAACAAATTGACTTGATTCAGACGCATCAATTGTTATTTCACCGCCCTGCACTAATCCATCACTTGCAATGGAAAAGGGAAGTCTTCCTGTTGATTGATCATCCACAGATATTCCTAGATTTTTTAACGCATCAATAAGAGTTTTCATTGGTCTATTTCGAGCGCGTTCATCCCCATCAAAATGTGCAACTCCAGCAGAAAGAGCAGCAAGTGCTGGGACAAACCTCATTACTGTGCCCGCTAATCCAACATCAATAGTTAAGTCTTGATGAACCAGTTTCATTGGCGAGATTTCGATTACGTCTTTATCTCTTTTTATTTCACAACCTAATTTTTGTAATGCTTGAAGCATTAATTCTGTATCTCGAGCAAGTAGTGGTTTAGAGATTTTTGAAACTGAATCACCTAATGCTGCAAGGACGAAAGCTCTATTTGTTGCAGATTTAGAACCAGGAATTGACACAGTCGAGTGAATAGGGCGCTGCACAACGGGAGCGGTCCAATTATGTGGGGCAGATTCACTCATTTGCATCTAAGACTACAGCGTGCACGTAATATCCAGGTTGTTATGTGTGGAAGATACGCGGCTAATCGCGACACCGGAACTCTTACTGAAGTTTTCAAGTTAAAAAACCTACCTAGCCAATTATTGACCGAAAATTACAACATATCTCCAACTTCAAAAACCTACGCAATTACAGTTGATAAAAATCAAAATCGAACATTAGAAATTATGACCTGGGGCTTGATTCCATCTTGGGCTAAAGATAATTCCATGAGTGCAAAGATGATTAATGCTAGATTTGAAACTGTTGATGAAAAACCTTCTTTTAGAAGTGCGTTCAGTAAAAGACGATGCATAATTCCAATGGATGGATATTACGAATGGTTTCGACCAGAAGATCCTAAAGAAAAAAAACAACCATACTTTATAAAAGCAGGGAAAAGTCCACTGCTTGCTGTGGCCGGAATTTATGAAATATGGAAAAACCCAGATCCCAAAAACTTTGATCAAGAAATTCATAGTTTCTCAGTAATTACTACAGAAGCAAAATTAGGTTTGGAAATAATCCATGATCGCATGCCGGTATTGGTTCCTGATAAGAATTGGGAAGCCTGGCTTGATCCAAATATTCAAAATAAAGATGAAATTAGATCAATGCTTGCAACTCCACCTAGTGGCTACTTTGAATTCTTTAAGGTTAATAGTGATGTAAACAATGCTAGAAACAATGGTGCTCAATTGATTGAGCCTCTCAAAGATTAAGTATGAGTATTTCTTTTATAGAAACTACTTATGGAAGTGTGCGCATTACAAGTCTTCATCATTACAAAAAAACAGTTGCATTTATCACCCATGGTGCTGGTAAAGGTTTAGATTCAATTGATTTGGCATCAATAATTCATCAACTCGATATACATGGAATAAGTGTCGTTGGAGTAGAAATGCCTTGGCTTGTTGCTGGCAAAAAAATTGCAAGTCCAGCAAGCCAATTAGATCAAGTTTGGCGAGAAGTTCATGAAAATTTACATGAAAGATATGCAGATTTTAAAAAAGTCTTTATCGGACGAAGCACTGGAGCTCGAGTTATTTGCAGAACTGCAGAAGTATTAAAACCTGATCTTATTATTAATTTAGCATTTCCTCTTAAATCTCTTAGCGGTAAATCTCGCGAGGAAGAATTGAAGCAAGCTTTAGATAAGAATTTTGAAATGATAATCATTCAAGGCCAAAAAGACACTTTTGGTTCAGCTTCTGACATCAAGCAAGCACTGGGTGTTAGAAACAACCTAGAAATTATTGATGCAGGAAATTTAACTCACAAACTCAGTGGAACTATGGGAGAACTAGTCATTGAATGCCTGAGTAAAAAGGGTTACTAAAGCGACAAGGTAGCGTTTGAATATGACATTTTTATCCTCGGTTGTTAAAGACCGAACCGATCTTGAAGACAAAGACCTAGATCATTTGCAAGCTCTACTTGCTGACTGGACTTTGTTGGCAGATTTAAGTCTGAGTGATCTTGTGCTGTGGATTCCCACTTGGCATGGCAAAGGTTTTTTTGCAGCAGCTCAAATTAGACCAGCTACTTCTCATACGAATGTTCCTGAGGATTTAGTGGGGGAATTCATTGCTCCGGGTAGAAGAGTTGACCTTGATAAAGCTTTAAGTACCAGAAGAAAAGTAGTTGATCCCACTGATTCTGGATTAAGAGTAGATGCGATTCCTGTTGTCTTTAACGAGAAAGTTATTGCGGTAATTTCTCGTCACACAAATGCCGATGGGCGTGGTGGAAGATTAGAACAAGTTTATTTAGCAGCAGCTGAAGATTTAATGGAAATGGTTGCAGCAGGAAGTTTTCCTTCAACCGGTGAAGTGAGTAAAGCAAGTCAAGCTCCACGTGTTGGAGACGGATTAATACGTTTAAGTAAACAAGGCGAAGTCGAGTATGCAAGTCCAAATGCTGCGTCAGCATTTAGAAGACTTGGGTTGGCAGCAGATTTACTTAATCAAGATTTAGCGAAAGTTGTGGCAAAACTTCAAAAAACTCCAGGCCCTGTTGATGAAGCAATCATGCTAGTTGCAGCAGGAAGAGCAAGTGGGGAAGTCGAATTAGATAATGCAACTTCGGTTGTAACACTTCGAGGAGTTCCGTTATTAAGAAATGGTGAAAGAGTAGGCGCTCTTGTTTTAGTGCGAGACGTAGCTGACTTAAGAAGAAAAGAAAAAGCATTACTAACTAAAGATGCAACTATTCGCGAAGTTCATCATCGAGTTAAAAATAATTTGCAGACTGTTGCTGCGCTTTTAAGATTACAAGCAAGAAGAGCAAAGAGTGATGAAACCAGAGATTCTTTAGCTGAAGCGCAAAGAAGAGTTAGTGCTATTGCAGTAGTTCATGAAGCGTTATCTAGATCTCCTGGCGAAGTTATTCCTTTTGATGAAGTAATTAATCAAGTGATTGCTCTTGTAACGGATGCATCAGTAACTGTTGAAAATGAAAAATCAATAAGTATTGAACTTCAAGGTGAATTTGGAGAGTTGCCAGCAGAAATTGCAACACCTATTGCTATGGCAGTTGTAGAAATTCTACAAAACGCTATTGAACATGGTCGCCCCACTGTTGAACCTGTTCAAATTAATGCCACAAAAAGTGGCGGGCAAATCCGTATCACCATTACAGATGGTGGACCTGGCATTGAAAAAGGAAAAGATGTGTTTGCAACAGATCAATTAGGCTTACAAATTGTGAGAACTTTAATTGTGGATGAACTCGGTGGCGGTTTAACTATTTCTGCTAATTCACCAACTGGGGTGAAGGCAGAAATAGTTGCCCCGATAGCTTTAAGGAAAAGTAACTAAACGTTTAAGGTTTAGTAGAAATTGATTGAAGCTGCTGGGGCAGTGTGTCCCAAAGCGCGACGTTCGTCTTCGCTTAGTCCACCCCAAACGCCTGAATCTTGACCTGTCTCCAGAGCCCATTG
>Ga0208788_1000155_pt1 | contig 35761 bp, 18 predicted proteins | sample Wag4_2014_7_11_3_FD_187363 | JGI IMG/M metagenome (GOLD analysis project Ga0208788, IMG submission 187363) | Fresh water mixed with fracking chemicals microbial communities from Ohio, USA - Utica-2 Time Series FC 2014_7_11 (SPAdes) (version 2) ...
ACCCGCCCCACCCGCCACGACGACTTCGGGCACCGGCACGGTCACGGGAGGCGGGGACGACTCCTCCCTCGTTCCGCTGTCCTCCGAAGAACAGCGGGCATACTACGACACGGTGCTCACGGGCATTGGGGTTCCGGTCACGGACGCCAACCGTGCGTTCCTCGCGGCTTGGGCCACGCAGGAAAGCACCCGTGCCCTCTACAACCCCCTTGCGACCACCTACAAGAAGCAAGGGGCGACGGCGTTCAACTGCAACTCCAACGCCGAGGGGGAGTGCAACCCGGTCAAGAACTACACGGATGCGAACCAAGGCGCGTCTGCCACCGTGTCCACGCTGAACCTCAAATACTACGACTCTATCCGTTCGGCCATGAGCCAAAACCCACCCCTCACCGCCGCGCAGATAGCGACGGCCCCCGGCGTGAAGGAAGCCTTGACGCTGTGGGGCGGCGGGGTGCGCGGGGGAGGCCCGAACTATGCCAACAACGTCGCGGCCAATGCCGCCAACGGCGTGGCCCCTCCCCCTATTTGGGGCGGGGACGCGCAGGCGTTCGGGCGCAACGTGGGTGACCCGACCATTACGGAGCCCGACGTATTGAGCGCGGACGGGGACGCCGTGGAAGGGTCAGAGGTCATTGGCTTCACCGAGGGCACCGGCATCAAGTACGGGCTTATTCGCCCTACGGCGGGCATGAAGGTCTTGCAGTTTGAGGCCGCTGCGCGCAACTCCTCCGACCCTACTGCCATCAGCACTCCCGAAAAGACGGTGCCCACCTCGGAAATCCAGTTTGTGACCTTCGCCTCGCACGCGCTTTCCCTGTCTACCTTGGTCGTGCGTGAGGCCAAGGGTGGTGACTACGGGGCAAATCTCCCGCAGCCTTCGCAAGCCGCCATTGCGGACCTGTTTCGGGGCTACTTGCTTCGGACCACGAGTTCGACCCCCGACGAAACCATGCAGGAACGCTACACGGAGGTTTACACGGAACTTATCAACGACATTGCCACGACGCTCTACGACAACGCGGAGCGACCGCTTCCCAAGCGGGCGTTGCAGAACACGGCCTATCCGTCGAACCCCGTGGCTTCGTACTTGCAGTTCTTGGAGGAGGCGCGGTCGCAATACAGCGACCTGTCTTTCGTCTTGCAGAACGTCAAGGCGGCTTCCGGCGAAGCATTGGACTTGTCCCTGACGGTGCTCGACAACTTTACGGGGACCAACGCCCCTCGGGCTACCGCAGAAGCGCGGGGCACCAAGGCCGTTTGTAGCGTGCTCTCCCAAGGGGCTGCGACGTTCTACACGCTCGTTCTTACGTCCCTGCAAGACGCCGCCCAACGTCAGGGCAAGACCGGCACATACGACGTAGAGGAAATGACCGCGCTCTACAACGAAGCCTACGGTGCGCGGAACGCCTACTTGCAGGACTACGCCTCGACCCTTGGGGTTCCCTTTACACCTCCCACCACCCCCACGGGCGAAGTCAAAATCACCTTCGCGAAGTACACGGGCACCAACACCTACACCCCTGTGTTCCCGATAAGTGACGCACGGGGCTACGAGGTCGTCGGCTCGCAGCGGTACGGTCGTGGCTTGAACGCCTCTACCTACAAGGCCGTCATGGAGTCCACCCGTGAAGTGACGAGTGACGGGCTTACGCTGTCCTCTCGGGCCGTCATTGGCGACATTTCTACGAACGCCACCACCTTTGAGGCCATTGAGGCGTTCTACATCGCCCTCGCAAGCCGGGAACTCGAAAACGTGGAGAACGCCGTCTCCCTTGCGTTTAGCAAACTGTCCACGGCGCAGCAGACGGCCCTGCTCACGGCTGCGGCGGACCTTGCGTTGACCTCGGACGGCACGGCTCCAACGACGTTCAACCCCACGCTCTTGTCGAACCTTGTGGCGGCTTCGGGCAACTACGGGCAGCGGTGGCAGTACGCCTCCAACATTCCGGCTCGTCTTGCGGACATTCAAGCGAGCACCACGAACCCGACCCCGTGTTCGTGCAAGACCTCCGACGCGCAAGCGTACTTGCTCGCTTCGACGGGCGAGTACGTCCAAGTGGGGACGGAGGCAGAGGTGAACGACTTCTTGTTGGGCGAAGCCCGCCTCAAAGCGAAAACGTGGCAGCAGGCCCGAGACGCTATGTCCGGCCAAACCCTTGACCCGGCGTACTCATCGCTCGCGGAGCAGTTCACGAACGCCGCGCAGAACGCGGGGGCGGCTATTTCTAACACAGGCGCAACCGCATCCTCGGTAGTCCGCAACCTTACTCCCGGCGTCGAGTAGGAGCCGCACATGGCAAGCAAGCCCGTTTCCGCGTCCGAGGTGCGGCTCAAACTCAAACCCCGCACGCTCAAAGCCACAGCGGCGGACAAGGGGGCCGACTCGTTCCCGCTCGTGCTCGCCCGCGTACAGTCCGTGGACTACGCGGCCATGACCGTGAACATTCTCACGCTCGGCCCCGGCGCGAAGAAGCCCTACGTCAACGTGCCCATCACGTTCCCCCATATGGGGCGGCGGTCGTTCATGGGCGTCATGCCCGAAGTAGACGACGTGTGCATCATCGGGTACTCCCCCAAGGAGAGCGGCTACACGCGGCAACCGTACATTGTCTCGTGGCTACCCCCCGGCGGGACTATCCTCGGCTACAACTGGGAAACTGCCGCGTCCTTCTTGCCCGACGAGTACGCTTGGACGCCTGCCACCAAGGCCAAGGTCGAAGGCATTGCAGGGCGGCACCGCCACAAGTTGCGGCACATGAACCCCGGCAACGCGGTTGTCTCATCGTCGCAGGGGGCCGACCTCGTGTTGGACGAGAGCGCGACCCTCACGAACCGCCGTGGCAACGAGGTCATTCTTCGCGACCAAGACCAAGCCCTGCTCGTGCGCTCCTTGCAGCAGTTCCACGCGGGCGCGGGGTTCCGGCTCTACGGCGGCATGGTGCAGCGGGACGCCCGGCTCCTGCCCCGACAACTGTTCAATGACGGGAAGGATTGGGCTTCCTCCCGGCAGAGGGACGGGGACGGTAACACCGTCACGGAGAGCAACCTTGCGGCCCTCGATACACCGTTTGGTCTTACGCCGGACCCCGTGTTTCAGCGAAATGCTGATGGAACCTCCGCTTCCGGTGTGAACGTAGACACGAACCTCGACCCTTTCGTGTTGCTGAACCGGGGGCTGTTCGTTGACGCGAACGGGAACCTGTACGACGGGGTGGCAGGGTCGAGCGCCGTGTACGGAGGCAAGCCCCTCTACCGTGTTGCTCGGGGCTCGGCAGACAACGCCGCTATTGCAGACGGTGGGGTGGACACCCTCACGGAGTACCGGATTGAGGTGTCTCACACTTCTGACGGTACGCTCCCGGTGTCGGAGCAGACGGACGGCTTCGACCTCGACCGGCTTCCTCCGACGCCGGGCACGGCAGAGAACCCCGCAGCGGCTTCCCCGAACGCCCCTTTCGTTGAGTTCGTGCTTGGGACGGTGGTGGGCAACGACCCCTTTGGTGCGGAGAACACCCTGTACAGCCTGCCCCTTTCGGCACAGGTGTTCAACGGCGACAGGACGGAACCCGCCCTCGTGGGCAGCGAGACGTTGACGGACGAGAACCTCCTCGCGCAACTTGCGGCGTTGCTGCGGGTGCGAAACCCCGACGACTTCACACAGCAGTCGTTCATTGGTTTGACCAAGGGTGGCGGGCTGCGCCTCGCGGTGCAGGACGCGGAGGTGTCGTTTGCAGGGGGTCTGCGCCTCGACACCGGCACGGGGCCGTTCAACTTCTCCTCGCAGCAGAGCGTGGCCCTTCGCTCGGCCAAGGGGCGCGACACGGACAACGTGGGCGTAGAAGTCTCGTCTGCACAAGGCGGGGTCGCCGTTCGGGCCGGGGGCACCATAGCGGGCACGGCTTCGGGAGCACCCCCCGCGCTTCTCCTCGACAGCGCGGGGAACACCAATGTCCAAGCAACGGGCACCGTCCAAGTCTCGGGCAACAAGTTCGCCGTCGTCAACACATCCACCGTAGAGGTGAAGGCGAGCAACGGTGCAAGCATTGAGGGTGGGGACGCCCTTCGCATGAGCGGCAACACCGTCGCGTTCAACTCAATGGGCCGTGCGGACTTCACATTCTCGGGGCCAAAGAACAGTCTCCCGACCAATGGCCCGGCTCGGAACACGGTGTTCGTGACCCCTTTGCTCACGGGTCAAACCGCCGACAAGTACTTCCTGCCCACCGGGAACTTGGTAGAACTGTTTGGCCTTGGGAGCGCCCGTCGTGTTCTTGGGCCGGGGAGCGACACCACCCTCACGACAACGGGGGCCATACAGGCTATTGTCGGGCCGTTCACCTCGCTCATGCAGGTAGACCCCTTCCAAGCAAGTTTGGTTGCGCCGAACGTGCAGGTGGTTGCTACGGCGGGAAGTGCTGTCCTTGCGGGCTCGGCAACGGTGACCGTATCTTCGGCAGGGGCTATTGCCATGAACGCCCCCGCTATTGCCATGACCGCAGGGGCAGGGCCGATAGGTGGCGGGGTGCTCACAGACGGGTGTATCGACGCCGTGACGGGGGCTCCGTTTTTCGTGGGTGGCACGTTTGGGGTGCCCCAAGTGCGGATTATCTGATGCCTGTTACGTCGGCGGTTCTCATTCCCGACCTCCTTGCCGCAGGCACCGCAGTAGGGCTTGTCGGCCCCGTGTGGTACGCAATGGCCGGGGCTGTGGGCCTCGCCGTGGAACAATGGGTGCTTGCGGGGGGTGTGGTTCTCGCAGGGGTCACGACCGGCACGGCAGGTTCGGGCACGGTGGTCGCTGCGCCCCCGTCGTTGTTCTTTCCACCCCAACCCCTTCCCGTGAACGCGGGCTTGTCCGCGACGAGTGTTCTTGGTCCTACGGGGCCACGGGTCGGAGCAGCCGTGGGCCTCGGTGTGGCGAACGGCCTCAACAAGTCGGCGGGCTACGCGGGGGTGTCTATCGGAGTGGGTTCGGGTACGGACCTAAGCAAAGTGGCCTACGCTGACCCCGCCCTTCTCACCTCGTTGCTGACCGCGACTTTCGCTGCCGCCAACATTCGTGGGCCAACCGGGCTGCGTCTTGCGGGGGGTTTGGGGTCAGGTTTGGCCGTGCTCGCGCTCACGGGGGCGAGCGTCGTTCCCGGTATTGTGACGGGTGCGCCGACCCCTTCTCCTGCGGTGGGCACAAGTACCTCTAAGGTGGTGTGATGGGCTTCGACTTCGACGGCTATGTTCTTCGCCCTCCCCGCGTGGCGACCGGGAACGCGCAGAGCACGGGCGAGGCCACTTCGGGGGTTGACCGCGACCACAAGAGCCTCACGGGGTACACCTCGGGCTTGGAGCCTACGGGGCGTCCTCCCGAGCCTTTCGCGGACGCCTACCGCGCAGCCGTCCTGCTTCGCGCAGACGCGGGAGCCGAGTACCTTCTGTGGGCGGCGAACAACGGCTCGCTCACGACGGTCGAGACGACCGACTACGCCATCGAAGGGGACACGAACTACGTCTCGGCTATCGCGGGCACGTTGACGGTCACTCACACGCTCCCCCCTCCTACGACGTACACGGACGGTACGGACGCCTTCACCGTCACCGACGCCGGAAACCGAACCCTTTCCGTGGTCACTTCGCTTGTGCTGACACGAGGGGACACGAACACCGCCGTCACGGCGGGCTTCGCCTCGCAGGACATGACGACGGGGAAGGTGGTGCTCGACGCGGGCACGCTCACGGCCTTGGGGGGTGGGTTCTCCCTCGACCGTGGGGATAGCATCACCTCCGTAGAGTACGTTCTTGCACGAGTGCGCTATTGGTGGACCCGGAATGACGCGGCGCTCACCCGCTTTGGGTGGGACGGTGCAAGTGGACGGTGGACCCCCCTCAAAGGGCAGGTTGTTCTGAACCTCGGGGCGTTGGCAGAGGGCGAGACGTACACCCTCAACCCAAAGCCGTCCCGCTTTGCGGTGGGGGACTATCTGCCCGGCAACCCGTCGAACGCTGACGAGTACGCCCTTGTGCGCGTGGGCTTGTCCCCCGACGCAACTTCTGTGGTGCCGCTTGTGGAGGTGGTGGCAGACGCAGACGCGGACGCCGCTTACCCGTTCAGCGGGCCGTCTCCCGACGCCGTGGTGGGCGTTACGAATGGCAAGTTGCAGTTCAACCCCACCTTCTTTGCGTTTGCTGCGGGGCAGACGGTTTGGTACAACGGCGAAACGTACACCGTTGACGCGAACGGGAAACTTGGCCTGCTCACCTCGGCCAATACCGACCCGCTGTTCTTGTCCCCCATTCCCGGCCCGACCGAGCGACCCTTCGTGCGCCTCGGGTTCCGCACGCACTTGATTCCTGTGGCGTGTGACGCCGACGCTGACCTTCCTGCTCCCTCGGGGCTGCTTGCGGGCTCCTTCGCGTGGTCCCGCACCACGGGCAAGTTGGTTTTCTCGCAGGACGACGTTGACAGGGCCACGCCGGGCGCGACCGGCTACGAACTCCCCTACTTGGAAACGCAGGTGTTCTTCGACGGGGTGGCGCTCAACACGCAGCCGCTTCCGACCAAGGCCCCTGTGCAACTCGTGGACAGCACGGGCACCCCCACGACGGTCACCTTGTCGGGCGACTTGTTCGTGCCCCTCGCGGAGCCTGTTCCGTTCCCCGGTGTCTCGGGGGTGCGCTACACCCCGAACGGCTCGGGCATGACGCCTGACCTCTCGGGCGGGAACCCGACCACGCGGGTCAACGGCGACGACACGGGGCTGACCCGCACCGTTGAGGGCGTGGGCGACACCTTCCTGTTCACGCCGGAACGGGCGTTGGAAACCTTGGAGGTGGTCGAGTACGACGAGGACTTGAAGAAGTTGCCCTTCACCATGCGAAAGACGCTTGGGCAAGTGGCGCGGCAAGCACTCACGGGCACGCTCTCTCGGGCGCAGTTCAAGCGTGCAGGGCTTGTGGGTGAGAAGGTCTACTTCATGCAGGCAGACGTGACGCCTGCTACCTACGCGGACGAGGCGCGTGTCTACTCCCGGTACGCGGAGCCGTTCACGCTCACGGCCACGGACACCATGCGCTTCGCCATTGACGGCGTGGTGGTCACTTGGGCTTCCTCCCTCACGGGGGACACGCTCACGGCGGCACAGGTCGCGGCTGACCTCCAAGCCGCCATTACGGCTGCGGGCAGCACAGGTACGGCGACGGCGGTGCGGGGGCGCGTGGTCATTTCTTCTGCGGACCTCATTGGGGGCATGGTCGAAGTCGGTTGGAACGCGGACCCCGACGACCTCACGGGGCAGTCGGCGCTCGGGTTCCTGCCGGGTTGGAAGGTTGACCTCTCGGGCACGACCTACCGTTGGCTTCCTGACAACGGGGCCTCTTTCGGGGTGTACCGCTCGCCGCTCAACCTTGACGGCACCGGCACCGCTCCTGACTTTCGTGCCACGGGACGGTTCACCGACAAGGTGGTGACGGAGAGCATTCCCGGCACCCCCACGTTCTACGTCAACTTGCCGCCGTTGCTGGACATTCCCGGCTTCGCACCCGATGTCCACTACCTTACGACGGCGTTCCTCAACAGGGTGCGGCTGCGGAACTACGACCAACTGCTCTACGAGTTCGACCTTGGGCGGTTCTCATGGTTGGAGACTTACGCCTCGGGCACGCTCTCTGTGCAGTCTCCCACCGCCCTTCTTGCGCTCGGGCACACGGCGGTTGTCCCCGAAACACTTGACCCCGACGCCATGCTCGACCCGGACTACGGGCTGCAACTGCGCCTGCCGGGAGGGGTGTACACCCCGCTTGTGAACGGCACGGACTTCTTGTTCCCCGACAACGGCGGTGCGGGACAGGTTGCTCTCTCTACGCCCGTGTCCCCCGAAGTCGGACAGGGGAGTGCAGGATTTTTCGCGGCGGGGTCGGTCGAGTTCTCTGACCTCAATGTGTCTGATTGGTCCGTGGTGCTTGGCACCGGCACGCCCGAAGGCTACCGCCTCGCCGTTCGGAACGGGGACGCCCTCGGCTCCTATGTGGTGGCGGGCATTGACCCCCTCGACCCTTCTGTTCTTCTGCTCATGCCCGAAGTGCCCTTTCCGGTGGGAGCGGGGCCTGCCGAGGGCTTGCCCTACGCCTCGTGGGAGGTGTTCTCGGGCTACCCGACCTCGGTGTATGACCCGGCTATTGTCGCGGACGTACAGGCCGTGCCTTTCGCTTACCTCTCGGACGAGGTGTTCCGGCTCTTGTTGCTCTCGCCCCTTGGGGCCGTGGAGAGTGGCGGCACGGGCCTGTTTACGGCGTACTTGGCGGACGCGCTTGCTTCTGACCGCGAGGTGTCTCTCCGGTTCGGCGTGGGTCATACCGACCCGACCGCCACGCTGACCTACATTCAGCAGGGGTTCACGGTCGGGGTCATTGCGTCCACGGGCTTGGTGCTCCCCACCACGAACGCACACTTTGCCACCGGGGCGTTCCGAGTTCGCATTGGGGGCACCGTCTACGAAGGTGCCTCACTTGTGGGCGTGTCGTCGTTCCCCCCGTCTCCTATTCTTGGCGATGTGGTGTACTACGGAACCGGACCTCTCAACGAGGGGCAACTGCGGTTCGGCGTCACGACGCTGCTTGTGAACTCGGGCTGCGTCGTTGTCTACGACGAGGTGCTTGACGACACGGCGGACGTTCCTGCGGGCGCGGCGCAGGCGGACCCTTCGACGGGCGAGGTGGTGATTTCCAGCGCGGACGCGGTGACCTATGGAGGCCGCACACTCTACTTGGTGGAGCAGACGGTGCTTGGCACCGACGTGCAGGTGTCCCCTATCTTGGGCGGGGTGTTCTTCAACACCCCTTTGGGCCAAGGGCAGGTGGTCGAAGCCCGCTACTACCAAGCCAACACGGACGGCACGGTGGTCGTGGACGAAGCGGGCGTGCCCGTTCCCATTGTGGAATACCTGTCGAACGTCATTCGGTTGGAAGTCGCCACGGCGGTTTCCACGACCGAGTACGCCTTCAACCCTTCGGGCAAGACCGTGGACACGGCGTTTGCGACCTCCGTGTGGGTTGGCCCGAACTTGCAGAACTACGGCGGCAAGACCGACGTGAGTGTGTCGGGGAACACGCTCCTGTTCACCTACAACGTGGACCCCACCAAGCGCGTGCGCCTCAACTACGCGGTATTGGAAGCCTCGGGCGGTGAGCAGACCTACTCGACTTCTGTGACCCCGGTGTATCGCCCGCCTTTCTACTTGGAAGCGGGGCAGGACACCTTCACCGTCGAAGGCGACCGGACTTCCGAGTTCGCCGTGGGCACGCTGCTTGTGGTGGGGGGCATTCCCTTCTACACCAAGGCCACCTCTTACGACGGGACCACGGCCCTAACCACCGTGACCGTGTGGCCGACCCCCGAGAACGAGGTGGGAAGCCGCGCCCCTGCCAATGACGCGGACGCGAGCCTGTCGTCGGTTCCTGTGGCGCTGACCGTGGACCCCGAAGCCCCCGTGACGGGCGGTGGCAACGCGGGCTTCCTGCTCTCGTACCCCTCGGCGGTCTACCTCCCCGTGAACCGGGGCGACACGGTGTTCACGTTTGTCGGGGACTACACACAAGTTGCCAAGGCCGGGCACCTGTTGGAAGTCGGCGGCTACCCGTTCATTGTGGTTGGGAACGAACTCGTCATTGAGGGTCGGTACACACGGGTCTATGTCAACAACCCCGCGCCTACGGGCTTGTCGCTCCTTGACGGGGAGTTTGTGTTCTTGTCGGCACGCCCTGTCTACCCGAACAACCCCGTGCAGTTCGTGTTCAAGCCGTGGCTTCCCTACGAGAATGTCGAGGTGGTGCTCTACGGGGAGGCGGACGAGAACGGGCCGCTGCCGGGACGCACCCTCGTGGAAGGCGTTGACTACGCTGCTGCTCCCTCTACGGGCACGTTGACGTTGAAGGCCCCGGCTACGCCCTCGCTACTGCCGACGCAGCGACTCGTCATGTCCTACTACGCGGCGAACGTCATTGGGCCGCAAGTGCAGGACGGCGCGGTGGTGGTGCCGACCTACTCGGCGCAAATGAAAGTGCGCGTGGCCCCCACAACCGAGAACGGCTACCTCGGGCGCACCCTGCTTGCTTCGTACTCGTTCGCGGCCCCCGACTCGTTCTACATGCAGGTAGCCCCGTTGGAGCAGTACCTTGGGGACGTAGCGCAGGTTGCCCTTGGGCGCGTGCAAGCCCAAGCCGTGTCGGGCGGGCCGACCCTGTTCAGCCCCGGCTCCACACCGCTCTCCAAGCAAGGGGCACTTGGCTTGCGGGGGCAGGTGCAGGACGCCCGCGACCAAGACCGCGCAGCGCGGGTGTTCCTGTCGCTCTACAACGAAGTGGTGGTCTACTTTGAGCAGGTGGTCGAGAACATCGACGGGCGCATCATCGGTGACCGCGACGGGAAGTTCAAGTTCTTCGTTGGGCGTGGGCGGATTTACCCGCCCCCCGGCTATGAAGACCCGTTCTCGGGGGACTTGAACCCCCGCCTCGTGTGGTCGGGAGTGTTCTCCGCGAACAACCCCGACGACCTCCTTGTGACGCAGGACGACCCGCTTGTTGACCCCGTGACGGGAGAGAGCACCGACCCTGACCGACCGGGGGCCGTGGACGGCAAGACCCCTGACCCTGCCACGCTCTCGTTCTATGTGGAGAAGCAGCGGCGACGGGTTCTCAACGACATGGACGACGTGGTGCTTGTCGGGTTCTTGCGCCCGTTCTTCGCGGCCTTGTCGGCGGCACTCCTCCCGAATGTTGACGTAAGGGGCAAGTACCTCTCCATGTGGGAGCCGCACCTGTTCTCGCGGCTGTTCCCCGAACGCACCAAGGCGTTCACGACCACGCTGCCGGGGTTGGAGGCCAACCTCGACCTTGGGGACAAGGGCTACTACACCTTCGCCCGCTTCGGCAACGTGCCGGGCGACGAGCCGGGGACGACGAAGAAAGCCCTCGTCAGCACCCTCAACACGACCACGGCGGTCATTGCCAACCCGGCCCTTGGCGTCATTGAGGGCATCAACGACTCGTCCTTCCGACCCCGTGGCGCACGGGCACGCATTTGGGCGTACTCGGCCACGGGCTTCCCCGACCTCGGTGGGCCTGCCGAACCCTCTGTCGTTGCCACCCCCCTTGCCCTCGCGCAGTTCCCCATTGACCCTGACACGGGCTTGCCCGACTTCGCCCAACTCGTGTCAGGCGGCGGCGACTTGTTCGACCTCGCCTCGGGCGACCCCGAACTCTCGACCCCCGGTTTCATGGTGGGGCAGACCCTTGCCTACGGTCAACCGGACGGGGACTTGTTCACCCTTGGGGACGCTTCTTCGGCCATTGGGGCGTTCCTTGGCAGCATCACGCCCGACACAACGACCTATCCGAACGTCCTCGTCAAACAAGTCGTGGGCGGGTGTGTGCTCGTTCTTGGGAAGGACGACCTCTCTCCCATCTCTGCGACGGACATTCTCGTAGTTGAGACGGGTGAGGTCTTTGCCCCTGTGCAGGGCGACACCATCTATGTGGTTCAGCCGCTTCGGAACACGGACGCGGAGGGTTACTCCGACCCGCCGACCGTTGAAGAACTCACGGCCATCGGCACCACGTTGCCCGCGTACCGGCTCACCGACCTCATTACGTCCAACAAGCGGTCGGAACTTCGGGACTTCACGCTGCCTTCGTGGAGCGACCCGAACCTTGGCCTCAAAGAGATACTCGGGCAGAACCCCCCTGCACCCCTCACGCCCATTGAGGGGGACGTTGCCTTCACCAACACCCGTCAACGGCCCGCTCAACTTCCGGCGCTGCTTGGGGAGGCGAAGGACGATAGCGGCGACGTGTCTATCCCCTACTTGGGTACGACCGTCACCGAACTCAACCTGCTCGGGCAAGTGGCAAACGAGGTGCGGGCGTTCTTCGGCGCGGACACGACCGTTGCGCTCCCCATTCCGGCGTCTGCTCCCGCAGCAGAACAGCAGAACTGGAAGGCGGTCTACCCTGACGAGGTGGTGGGCTCGGACGGCTCTGTGCTCGTTGCGTTCTCCGTGTCACCCGCGCAAGACCCCGCGACCCTCTACACCTCGCGGGACTTGACCCCCGTAGCCACGGCGGGCTCCTACACCAACAGGTCCGCAGAAGGCGACGTGCGCCCGTTCGACCTCCTACTTGTGGAGGCCGGACAGGGGGCCATTCCCGTGGGCGCACAGGGCGTGCTCTCGGTGGGCGCAGTCACGGGAAAGGCGAGCGGGTCGAGCGTGTCGAGCGTGGAGGTGCCCCGCTTCGTCACACCCACCCCCGAAACCCCGGCACCCACGCAGCCCGTGAAGCACACCGTCACGAACGCCGTCAGCAAGACGGGCTTCGACGGTGTATCCGGGGTGGTGGTCACCTCCTCCGTGCCTGTCCCCGGCGTCGTGCAAACCGTCTTTGACTTCTCCGACTTTGGCGACGTTGTGCTCGCGGACGGTTCGGGCAGCGTTCCCGGCACGGGAGGCTACAACCGCTTCTTGGGGATTGGTGGCACCGGCAACGCGCTCGTTCTTCGTGTCTACGACTCTGACCCTACCTCGGGTACTTACGGCGCGCTCATTGAGGCCATCACGATTTCTTCTCCGACTGCTTGGGGCACGGTCGTCGCTCCCGGCCCCTTGGGCGTGGGGCTCACGTTGGCACCTCCCAACGTCCGCGACACCAGCATCATTGTGTTCACCGCAGGGCCGCTCTCATCCGTGGCGAACTCGGGCAGGCGGTACGACGTGACGGTGACCGCCGACGCCTACATTGACGCGGACACCGTGACGGCAACGGGCGGCGGCTTGGGGCTCGGCTCGGCCTCGGGCACCACGACCGCGTTCATTTCTCGGGACAGGCTCACGTTCAACGAGCGCATCAGCCTCGTTACGGCGGCCCCGCGTGGCACCGTCACTCCCGGTGCAGGGCTAAACGTCGAGACGAGCCTCGCGGTGTGGGAGGTGACCGTGGGGGCTGCGACGACGGGCTGCACCGTCAACGCCCCGAACTCGGTGAATGGTGGGCTCCCCTTCACGTTCCTCACGCGCATTGACTCGTCCACGCTGCTTCCGTATGTGGGGACGTTCACCCCCGCTACGGCCTCGGGAGCCGGGGACGAGCAAGGCACCGTGAAGGTCATGTCGTGGGAGGCGAACGGCAACGTGCCGCTCTCGGGGACGGACCTTTCGGGTGTGAAGTTCTCTGCGGTGCCTTCTTCGGACGCGGGCAAGACCTCGCTTATCTTGGAGGCCGAAGGCACCATGTTTGACCGCTTGGGTTTCTACTCGCGGGCATGGGTGCAGAGCCTTACTTCGGTGGTGCCGGGAACGGCTCTCTCCAACGTGGAGCCGGGGGACATTCTCGTGGTGGACGGCGGGCCGGGAGGCACCGCTGCGGTCAAGACGGGCACCTACTTGGTGCGGCACGCGGTAGACACCAACGCCACGGCCTCGGACGGCACGCCAATCCGAGAACTCTCGGTGGGCACCTACGCGCAGGCGGGCAACAACGGGCCGCTTGACCTTCGGTTCCCCCAAGTCGTTGCCACGGCGGACCTTGGCGGTGTGCAGGTGTCCGTCACCGTGGACACGCTCATTCCCGTTACCGAATCCCCCACGGGCTACGCTTTCACGAGCGCGGGTCGGCTCTACTTTGTCCTCAAACCCGTCGTGGCCTCTTACAGCGGCGCACAATGGGACATTGACCCCACGGCGGTCTACACGGCGGACTACGGCGTGCTGCCCACCCCTGACCCTGACACGGGCAACGCGACGTTCACCCTGTCGAACTTCCAAGACGCGACCGGGGTGGCTGTCTCTCAACCCGCGTTCCTTGCAGCCGTGGCACGGGGAACACCTGTCTCGGGCATGTCGTACTTGCCCTTCCGACGACTTGCAGAGGGGTTCCCTGCCAACAACTGCGTGGGCTACAACCGTGACGCGGCGGGGAACTTCACGGTTGGCGGCGTGGTGTCCCTCGCGCTTGGCTCCATGACGTACCTCGACCCTTCCATCCCGTCCCCGCCCACTCCGTACAGCGGTGTGGTCTACGACGTAGCGACCGGCAACTTGCAGGAGGACACGGGGGCACCCTCCTCTCCAAACCTGTACCTCAAAGTGCCTTTTGGTGTGACCAACACGGCGTTCTACCCCGAGCGCGACCAAGTGGTGTATGCGAAGTCCCCCACGCTACGCGGCGTGGTGGCGTATGCAAATGTGAGTACGCTTGATTGGGACGCCATTCACTTCGATGGGCTGACTTCCTCGCCGGGAACGCTGCCCTGTTTGCTGCCGGGCGACAGGGTGGTGTTTGGAGACGACTTCATTGACCCTCCGGGGTCCACGCTCTCGGGCTTCGTGGCTCTCTCGGGTGTGTTCTTGGAGCCGTCGTTCCCTTTGCCCACGGGGGACTTGGGGCAGGCGGTGCCGCATGTGGTGTCGGCCTCGTACTCGGCCCCAAGTGCCGCAGAAGTCGGCGTGCGGGACTACGCGGACTACTTCACCGTTCCCCCTGCGAACCAAGAGGTCGTGCATTTCTATGTGCGGCGCATTCGGCGGTTTCACGAGGCGCAGCAGAAACTTGTCGGCAACCTGCAACTGCTCAAACCCGTCTACGAGACGCGGCGCGGGGTTGTGGGTTCCTACGGGGTGACGGGCACGCGGGAACTCGTGGCGGACACCGCGCTCTACGGAGCCGCCACCAACATTGGGGCGTTCACAGACGATACGGTGAACCTCAACCCCGGTGACCTTGTGCGCGTGCTCGACAGCGCGGGCGCGCTCTTGGAGGAAGCCGAGGTGGAGGCGGTCGTGAACGCGACGACGCTGCGGTTGAAGCGTCCCGGCCTGACCCTCACACTCTCGGGCGGGGAGGCGTTTGAGGTCTACTTGCGGCAAGCCCCGGTGCCGCACGAGCAGTCCTGCGAGCAACTTCTTGACCTTGTTACCGACCAAGTGGTGCTCGACCGTCGTGCCGACTACTCCGACCCCTCGACCACGGGCGGGCAAGCAACGGTGTTCAACGTCTTGTCTGACACCGACCCTACCGTGACGTACTACTCGTCCACGGTGCAGGTGCAGGTGGGCGACTACGTTGTGGTGGACCCTGCGGGCACCCTATTCGTCCCCGACGAGGTGGGTGTACGCCCCGTGGGCGACCAAAGCGTGTCCACGCGCCTCGCGGAGTACATTGCGGGAAGGCCCGACCCGTTGGACGACAACCGTGGCTTCTACCGCGTCACCACCGACCCCGCGCAGACCGTCACCTACCTTGAAGTGACCGGGGCTTCACGGTTCGGCGGCGGGGCAGAGGACGGTTCGGACGACGTGGTGTACGGCGACTCGGGGTGGGAGTACGCCGTGCTGCCGACCATTCATGCTTCCCCCATTGGCACGGGAGGGCAAGAAGGGCAGCAGTCACTTCGCCCCACGGCGGCAAGTGTCGGCGGGTCGTTCGCCGCCCGCACGGGCTTGGACGCGGACAAGAGCATCGCGCCGTTCAGTTACCGCATCATCCGGCCCTCGTCGGTGTTCTCGCAGGACGCCATCGAACTTGTGCTGTTCATGCGCGAGCGTATGCTCTCGTGGATCGAAGAAATCAGCGGGGCCTACGAGAACAACAAGGGCGGGGACTACTACACCTTCCAAGCCGAGGACCACATTGAGGACATTGGGAGCCCGACTTCGCCTACGGATGGGTTGGGGGTCATTTCCAACGTGTTCCTTACCTCGCTTGTCGGCCTCATTGAGTTCGCGCCCTTCGCCAACACCTCGGACTGCCTCTCCGTCTTGGACCGGCGGTTTTGGGTGCTCGACACGCGGCTTGACAGCGAAACACCTGTGGGCCTCCCCACGCCCTATGCCGACCTCGTGAACGGGACGGGACGCCCCGTGTTGCCTGACCTTGTGAGCGACGTACTCGACAACGACGACCGCTTCCGTGCGCTGCGGTTCTCGTGGGTGGTGTTCCGCGCCGACCGTGTGAACGGAAGCCTGCAAACCCTCACGCGGGCACGGGCTTCGCTCCCCGAGCAACTTGAAGCGCAGCGGCAGTTGCTTCTCTTGAAGAAGGGTCTTGGCTCCTAACCCGCCCCTGTTCCTAACGGGGGGCGGGGGTAGCGTTTGCCTATACGCGCTTCCTGTCTACGAGGTGAACGTGACCCGCGAAGAAGCCCTGCGACTACTTGAAGAACGGGGCATTCCTGTCGGGGCGTGGAAGGCTACTCCCGAAGGGGTCGAAGTGGAGCACCCGTTCGCGGGGCGGCAGCGTGCCTTGCTTTTGCAACTCGTGCCGCTCATTGAGCAGCAGATTGAGAAGGACGTACATACGGTGGCAGAACTTCGCGTCGGGCTTGCCCGTGTAGAGAAAGCCCTCGCCCTCCAAGCCCAAGCCAAGAAGGGGTGACCTATGGCAGACGCGCTCGGGACTTGGTTTACCGCCGACATTGACCTCACGAAACTGTTGGAGCCCATTCAGCCTGTCCTTGACGCTGTGGACGGGCTGCTTGAACTTCTCATTGACGTACTGAACGTCCTCCAAGCCATCCTCGACACCATCAAAGCGTTTATCGTTGGCCTGCTGGACCCCATTCGGGCGCTTGTAGAGGCCATCATCAACGAAATCCGTGCATTCATTGAGGACTTGCGGAACCTCGGTGCGTACTTTTACCTTGGGGACATTGCACGGGTGCAGTATCCCTTCCCCGAGTTGAGGGGCGGCTACGCCGCCTTTCAGCGGCGCATGTTGACGGCGTATGTAGACCCGTCTGACCCGAAGCGGCCCACGTTCTCGTCGTCCTCGGCGGTGCTGTCTGTCTACTTCTACTTGTCTGTGCAAGTCACCGACCTCTACAAGATTATCGAACTGGTCGTCGCCATTTGCAGGTTCTTCAACCTCAACCGGGCCACGGTGCCTTACCCGGTGCCTCTCCCTGTGGCCGTCACTTATGGCACCTCGACCGCGCTGCTCAACAAGTTCTCCACGCTTGGGGTGAGCCTCACAACCGGGGACGACGCGGAGTACGCCCTCGTGGAGTGGCAAATGCCCGCAGGGGGGCAAGCGTTCATTGGCTCGGCAGGCCCCGCTCCCAACGGGTTCATTATCGACGTATGCACCGAGCCGAACGGCTTGCTCGTGACCGCTGACGGCCCTGACCCGAAGTCCAACAACGGGGGAGACACGGCGCGGGTCCGCTACCCGGTGCTCGACCCGGCGCTTCCGAGCGCCCCGTTGCAGGTCTACGGGGGCACGGACACCATTCGTTTTGGGCCTGTCGGTGGGGGGAGCACCACGAACGGCATCGACGTGAACGCCACCTACGCTTTTTTGAGCACCACCCAAGCCGGGTCGCGCACTTCCCTTGTCGCATTGAGCGAACTTCTGCGCTTGGAGCAAGAAAACGACAAGCGGTATCTTGGACGGTCGTTCTTCGTGAAGAACGGCTTGTTCTCGGCCATGACCTCGGGACAGACGTTCTCTGCGGTCATTCCCAAGAGCCTGCTTCCTTGGACGGGGGAGTTTGAGCGGGAGGGGGGAAGCCCCCGTGGGGCGCTCTCGGTGACGGGGGATTACCAACCCGCGACGTACTCCGTGGTCGTGCGCGCCGTGTCGAAGGCTATTTCGGACGCCCTCACCGCGAGTGGGCCGAAAGGTGCGGGGACGGTTCGCAGCCCCTACTATGACTTCGGCCCTTCCCTTTACTATGTCAACGACGCCGTGGTTCGGGGGGTCACGGGGAGCGGTGTGCTTCCGCAGCAGTTGGAGGGGGACTTCTCTGCGACCTCCTCCCCGTTGGAGTTGACTTTCCCCGGCCCCGTGGCGGACGTTATCGCTTCGGCCCTCACCGTGGCACTTCTGTCTCGGGCGGACCTTGTTGTGTTGGACGCGGACCCCACGGCGAGCGGGGGCTTCCAGCCCAATGCCGCGTACCTTGCCACGGGCTTGGAGACGACCGCCTCCGACGTGTTCAAGTACCTGCGTGTTTCCAACCCAACGAAGTACTACGAAACGGTTTCCCCCGCGAAGTTCCGGGGCGACCTCAAAAAGAAAATCTACGGCTACCTCTCCTTCCTCCTCCCCAAAATCAGCGCGACCCTTCCGCTTGTGGAGCAGGCGGAAGCCTCCGCAGGCGTTCTGCTTGCCTTCAAGTGGTCGGACGTAAACCCGGCGTACCCCTCGCTCACCTTGTTGGAGTCGTTGGCCGACCCGTCCCGAAGCACGGGGGTCTTTCCCTCCCCGCGTGTTCTTGAAAGCACGACCTACACCGCGACCCCAAACTCCTTGGTGCGCGCCCCTGCTTTCGCCAAGTCTCCGAACGGCTCTCCCACCTCTTTCATCTACGGGCAGGGTTCATGTGACGCGGCACCCGTGCTGTTGGGAGAGGTTGCTTCTAACGGGGCGCTGCAAGTCGGCTTTTGTCGAAACCTGTTCCCTCCCGAGGTCTACACCGCCGCCCAAGAAATCCTGCTTCTCGCCGCACCCGTGCCTACACGCCCCGGTGTGCCAAGCCAATGGGCGAGTGTGCTCCTGTTCCCCAACGGGTTTCCTGCCCTATTGGAACTGTTGGACAACATTGAGCAGTTCCTTTTGGCTATCCTCGACGGCTTGCAGGGGATAGCCGACGCTATTGTTCGGTTCATTGAGGCGTTGCAGGCGCGCATTACACAACTCCAAGCCCTCTTGGAGCAAATACGGGCTTTGCTTGACATCCTCGCCACGCTGCGCCTCGGCAACGTGTCCGTTCTCGTGACCGTGGAGGCGGGCACGAGCGGGGCCATTCGCGCACTCATGTCCGCCGAGAACGCCCCCGTGGACACGGCTGCGGACTACGGGTTTGGCTTCGCCCTCGTGGCCGGGGGTGTGCCCTCCGTGTTGCTCGACTTGCTCACGGCTATCTTCACGGCTTCCCCCTCCACGGCCACGGCGTAAGGGAGACAATGCCATGTCCTTCAACGGTCTTGGAACCTTCCGGCAGGGTCAATGGCAGCAGTTCCGCCGGTTCGTTCTCAACGAGCGGCGAGACGTTCTTCCGCGCATCGCGGTCATTCAAGCAGAACTCACCCGTATTGGCTTTGTGCGGGTGGTGTACGAGCGCACCACTACCGATGAAGGGGTCATCACCACCTCCGAGAAGCGCACGGGTATCTCCGTGTCGCCTGCGAACTCTGCCCTTGCAAAGTTGGTGGCGGCGTACACGGTCATGGGCGGAAACCCGCTCGACGTGTCTATGTTCATGCACCCCGACCGCACCTTCTTGGACGAGGGCTTTGAGTACACGCCGTACCCCCAAGGAGGGGTGGTCGCCCCCAAGGAGCAAGCCCCCGCATACAGCGGGAGTACCTACGAAGCAGGTATGTCCACGGTAGACACCTACAACCTTGACGGGCGTAGGGGAGGCCGGAACAACATTGACGACACCGACATGGTGCTGTTCATGGCCCAATCTCAAAAGTGGGTGCGGCAAGAGATAGCCTACAAGCGCCACAACATCGAAGCCCGCATTCTGAAACTGTGCGACCTCCGCGAGCAGTTGGAGGCCGAACTTGACGACCTCATGCGGGCGACAGGGGACGCCTTGCTTGGGCTTCCCATGCAGTTTGACCCCGAACGCTACGACCCCACGCTCACGGTCGCGCAGGCCGTCGCTATCATTGACAGCATTTGGTACGACGTGGCCGAGGACGGTACGGCGGACTTCGCTTCGCAGTCCGCCAACCTCGGCGGCTACCCGAACCTCATTTCTGACTTGGAGGGTGAGGCGAACGCCGCGACGTAGGCGGGCTGCGGCGGTGCGCCCCTTATAGGGTAACGGTGGGTGACCTCTCCCGAGGAGCGTGCGTGAGCGTCGAACTCCAAATCGCCTTCCCCTGCCAACACCTCATCATTGAGGAACCCGTTGCGTTGCAGGGTGACCGGCTCACGCTCACCCCCAAGGCCCCCGTTAGCAACTCCAACCTCGTTCGCATCCTTGCAGACGACCGCTACTACGTTCCCGCCACCGGGCTCTACTCGCAGGCGGTGCTCGTGGGAGGCGCACCGGGGCCATTCGTCATTCGGCGTTGCACGAACCTCGTTGGGCCGGACGGGAACCTCCTCGTTATCACGACGAGTGTGGGCACCGTCGAAGTGCGTTTGCCCGTGGGGGAGCGGGTCACCGCGACTGCGGTGGAGCAAGCCATTCGCGCCACGGCGTTCGACTTTGTGCAAGTGGGGACACGCAACGGGGCTATCGTACTCGCAGACACGAACGCGGTGGGTGTGAGTTCGTTCGTGCGCGTGCGCGGGCAGGGAGCCACGGCTCTTGGCTTCACCGCGCAGACGGGCGTGCGCGGAACGGAGGTCTACCCCCCGTGGCAGTTGGCTGCTCGTCCCGATGTGTACCCGAGCATTTCGGGGGTCAGAACCCCGGTGCCCGCCCGTTACCCGAAGTTCACGAAAGCCGTCAAGAGCAACCCGACGTTCAAGGTGACCTACGCGGCCCCTCCCGAGCAATGCCCCCGGTGCCGCGCCACCTACGTCGAGAACGACATGCGCTTCGACCCGCAAGGCGACCTCGTGCTCATTGACAACGAGAACTTGCTCTACCAAGCCTGCATGAAGTCCCTGCTCACGCGGCGAGGGAGCAACTTCTACCACCCCGCCTACGGCAGCACACTCATGGACCGGGTGGGCACGAAGTTCCTCGGGGCTGCGACGACGCTCATGCAAGAGGACGTTCGGAGTGCGCTCCTCCGCGTGCAGAACGTGCAGAAGGAGCAGTCCAAGTACCAAGTCGTCACGAGCAAGGAGCGGTTCTACTCCTTGAAGAACGTGCAAGTGATACCGGGAGACGACCCGACCACCGCGCTCGTCCAAGTCACGGTCGTGAACGCCTCCCTTGAACCCATCAACCTCTCCATTGTGTTCTCCGTGCCGGGGGCCGTGGCTCTCGCAGGGTCGAACGGGCAGACCCTTGGGCTCCAAGGCGTAGGGCTGTAAGGAACCAACATGGCAACCTCGACCCCGAAAATCTACGGCCCCGATGGCGTGCTCCGCGAGGAGGTCTACTTCTCGACCACCTTGGAGCGACGTTTCTTCCAAGGCACCGCTTCCTCGGACACGGTGGACGTGCAAGTGTCCATCAACGGCGGGGGGTACACCTCTGACCCCGAGTTCATTCTGTTCACGGGCAGCGAGTGGACGGTGCCGAACCCGGCGGCAGACCCGAATGGGCTGCTCCTGCTCACCGGGGCCAACACGGTCGAGGTGCGGGCGGTGCTGCTCTCGGGGTCGGTGACCTCGGCGGCGAAGGCCACGGTGACGCTCGTGGACGAAGCGACCGTAGGTGTTATCGCCATTACCCCCACCGGGGTCACGGTCGAACAACTCGACAAGGCGGTGCTGCTTAGTGCCCCGCAAGTGGACGCGGTGGGCTTCCAAGGCTTCAACTTCTACGCCTCGCTCTACGCGGGCGGCGGTGCCACCGGCTACACCCGTGTCAACCTCAACACCGTCACGACGGGTGTGGTGACGCAGACGACCACGGACTTTGCAGAAGTGCTCGTGGACGCCGATGTGCTTGTTGACGCGCTCGGCAACCCCGTGGCCGACCCGCTCTATTGGCGGCTCACGGCCACCCAAGAGGACAGCAACGAAACGGCGTTGCAAGTGGACCTCAACGAAGCCTATGAAGTCCCCGAGACGGCTCGCAAGTTGCGCCTGTCGGGCACGCTCTCGGCAGTCGAGAACGTGGCGGTCTACTCGTTTGAGCACAACCGCCTCGCCACACCGACGAGCACCCCTCCGACCATTGCCGTGGGGTCGTTCGCCTCGGCCCTCGCGGAAACCCCTCTCTACTACGTCGTTACGGCGGTCTACTACAACGCCTCACAGAACTTGGAGTACGAGAGCGCGTTCTCCCCCGAAGTGGTCGCGCACCCTCTGTCTATCACCACGGCCTTGGGCGCGTTTCCGACTATCTCCCGGCAGGATATTGTGCGGTCGTACATTACGGCGGTCCACAGGTCCAACCCGCAAATCAAGGTCGAAGCGGGCTCGGTGCTTCGCGACACGGTGGTTGACCCGTTCGCCTCCGAGAGCGAGCGCCTTCGCTTCGTGCTCGACTTCTTCCACCGCGCCCGCACGCCCACGCTGCTTCTGCAAGTGGACGACCCCACGGGCTCGGGGACGAGCGTTTCCGTTCCGGCCTCGCCTTACAAGATTGGCTTGAAGGGCGCGTTCTACTTGACTTCTGACTCCTCGGTGCAGGCGCTTATCAACTCGTGCTTCGACGCCTATGCGTCGAACTTCGGCGTGGTTCGCCGCCCGAGCACCTACGCACAGGGCGAGGTGACGTTCTTCACCACGTCCCGGCCCACGGCGTCAGTCGTCATTGGCTTGGGCACGCTCGTCTCGGGCGGTGGGCAGCAGTTCGCCACGACCCGTTCCGCAAGCATTCCTCTCTCGCAGTTGGCGTCCTACTTCAACCCCGTGACGGGCCGCTACCAAGTGACCGTGCCCGTGCGCGCCGTGACCCCCGGCCCTGCGGGGAACGTGGGCGCGGGGCAGGTGCGGACACTTGTGACGCGCATTTCTTCTGTCTCCGTCACCAACAGCGCGGCCATGTTCGGCGGCAACTCGACGGAGAGCAACCTCGCCCTCACCGAACGCACGCTGAACACCCTCGCTTCGGTCGATAGCGGCACGGAGCGCGGCTACTACCAAACGGCGGCGGGCGTTCCCGGTGTCGAGTCCGTCGCGGTGGTCGGCGCAGGCAACCCCCTCATGCAGCGGGACTTGTACGACGGGCAGCACCTTGGGGGCAAGGTGGACGTGTGGGTGCAGGGGACGAACCTTGCTACGGTCACCGACACCTTCGCGTTCACCTACGAGGTCGCGCAGGACGTACAGTTCGTCGTTGCAGGCAACCCGGCCAACCTCACCTTCCAAGCCGTTGACCCGAACCTGTCCTCCTCCAACCCCATCGTAGAAATGCTCGACTACCCCCTCGCGGGCTACGAGTTCAAGAACGCGACGACGGGCGAGGTGTTCGACCTCACGGGTGTGACCGTCACCTCCTACAACACCGTGCAGTTGGACACGGCGCTCGTGCAGCCCCCGGTGACGTTGACGGACGTAGTGCTCGGTTCGTACCGTCGCCGCGCAGGTGTGGACTTTGTTCTCCCCCGTCAACCCGTCGCGGCGGTCACCTCGGTTGTGGGAGCCGTGAGCGGCACACTCCCCACCACGGCGTACACGCTCTATCGCCCGAACTCCCCCCTTGCTTACGGGCGTAGCACCCTCGCAGGCGACTACCTCAACGTCAGCGGCTACACCGACCCCGCGACGGGGGCCTTGGTGCCTTCGGGCGACACCATCGCGGTCACCGACGAAGTGCATGTGCTCATTGGGGCGTACCCCGAGTTCTTGGACAACTTGGGCGCACTCTACTACACCATTGAGGTGTGGAACGCCGACAAGACCATTCAGTACAAGGGGCCGAACGACCCCTCGGGCGACCCCGACTACACCATTGACCTCGGCACGCAGACCACGGCGGTTTCCATTCGGCGCGTGGAGACGGGCGACATTCCGAACGGAGCCACGGTCCTCATTGACTACGCGCACGACGAGAACTTCGTCGTGACCTACACGACGAACCTCATTGTCTCGGTCACGCAGAACGCGGTGGACGAGAAGAAGCACGCGACCGCAGACGTACTCGCCAAGGAAGCGGTCGTTGTCCCACTCGACATTGAGGCGACCCTTGTGTTGGAGCAGGGGCAAGACCGTTCTACTGTGGACACCACGCTCCGCACGAACCTTGCGAACTTCTTTGGGCAGTTGCGGCTTGGGGACGCGGTGCGGCAGTCTGACATCATCGGCGTCATGGAGGGCACCACGGGCGTGTCCTATGTCGTCGTCCCGCTTGCCAAGTTGGTGCGACAGGAGGGAAGCCAAGTCGTCCAAGAACCCCTGTCCACCGACGTAGCCTACGACAGCACGCTGCTCTCCTCGCTCACGACCTCCTCCGCGCTCGTCTACATTGTCAACCAAGAACTCTCGGCAGCGACCGTGGACGGGGGCGGGGCCAAGGGCGACTACAAGGGCGTGTTCCAAGACGAAGTGGAACTCGACCTCCTCGCCTCGGACGCGCTGCTCACCTCTCTCGGCACCGTCGCCGGACGGGCCTACATTCTTGGCAGCGAGGGCCGCAGCATCACGGGCTTCTCCGACGACGCCACGCTCATTGCAGAGGGCTACACCACGGCCTCGCAAATCACGGCGCGGCGGTTGGAACTCACGGCGAACCGGGTGCTCGTGTCCCTCCCGGTAGGGGACTCGCCCACGGCGCACACCTACGCGGTCACTTACATTGTGGGGGTGGACAAGGGGGCCAAGGACATTGACCCCGGTGAGGCCGAGTACCTCACGCTTGGCGCGCTGACCTTCACCTACGACGAGACGCGGCCATGAGCAGACCCCTCGTTCCGTTCACGGAAGCGCAGAACCCCGCACCCTCCCCGGTGACGGGGCAGGCGTACCAAGCGAACAAGCAGGCGCTTGTGAACCTGCTCATGCAGACGTTTCGGGCGGTGCTGCCTTCCAACTATGTCTCGCAGGTGAACGGGCCTTGGTACACGTTGCAGTTCCAAGCCATGTTGGAGCAACTTGTTGACGCCCAACTCACGGCGAACGAAGTGCTCAAAGACAGTTCGTGGGACTTCACTCGCCCCGAGTTCTTGTGGCAAGCCCTCGGAACGCTCGTGTTCCCGACCGGGGACGCGCCGCAGATAGACGGCGACTTGCGCTACCGCGAGTTCTTGCGCGGCATGGTGCGGCTGCTTTTGCAGGGGGCCACCACCAAGTCCATGAAGGAGGGCGTCGAACTCCTCGACCCCGACCTCGTGGTGCAGGTGGTTGAGAACTACCTTGCCACACCTCCGCGTGACCCCGTGGGCGGCAACACGCTGCTCGACCAGTTCGGGGTTGAGGTGTTCGTCTCGACGGTGAGCGGGGGCTTCCCCGACGACCCGTTCACCTTGGAGCAGAACGCCCGCAAGGTGCTCGCGGCGCTCAAACCCGCCCATGTCCTCTACACCTACTCGTACCTGTTCACGGACGCCTTTGAGAAGGTGGCGGACGACGAAGAAGGGCTCTCCATTGCGATGGAGAGTTACTACTACGACGACGCCCGCAAGTACTGCGAGGGGGCCAAGGAAGTCACGGGAACGGGCGCGGTGCTCGCGTCCCGTATGCTGCTTACGGACCCGTCGCTCTCGTTTTACTCGGTGCGCCCCGGCGCAGTTCTTCGCGTGCCCTCGGGGGTGAACGCAGGGGCCTACACGGTCACGGCTCTCGTCGCGCTGCGCGGAGGCACGGACACCACACCCCGTTCCTACACGACCTCGCCCACGGGGCTGACGGGCACGCTCACGGCTACGGGACCGGACACGCTCACCGACCCCTCACAGGATTGGGGGCTCGCCGCAGAGAACGAGCAAGTGACCATTGCGGGCGGGGCCAACGCGGGCACCTACCGTCTCGACACGGTGCTCGGGAGCATGGGCGGTGCCGTGGGTTCTTCGGGGGTGTCGGGAACGAGCGTCCGCGTCTCGCCCTCCACGCTCAAAGTGGACCGCCGGTTCGTTGCCACGGGCGCGACCCCCTACGCCGTAGAAGTGGACCGGCTCGGTGTGCGCTTTCCGCAGACGGTCACGGGCGAGGACGCCTCGGTTCAGTTCTACTTGTAGAGGGCTTTATGGGAGGGGGCGGGCATGGGCCACTCCATATCGTCCTCGGGCGTCCACGGGAATTCCGTGAGCAAGTGTGCGACTTCGCCACTCTCCAAGAGAAGGCGCTCGGCCTCCTGCTTGGCCTCGTCGGCGGTGTCGAACGGGCCGTACTCCCCCTCGCCCGGCACAACCAAACACCACCCGCCCTCGTCCTCCTCCACACAGGCGAGGGGTTGCGGCTGACCCGTTCCGACCGACGAGTTGGTTTCCGAAAGACGGTACAAGACATGGCGTACCGTCTTGTGGTCCATTGCTCCAAAAGCCTCCCCGCGCCACGGGGCCGCATAGAGGTTCGCAGCCTCGGGCCACATACCATGCCGACGCCGTAGTTCCCGCAGCACACATACGAGGGTGTCGGGGTCGTCAAGCATTGCGGCAACGGTCATGTAGCGGTCGGACATGCGGGCACTCTACCTCGCCCGTGAGAGAGCGTGGTTACGGGGTGGGCCAAACATAAGGGAGGTCGGCGGGAAGCCCCGGCTCAAAGAGCGGGGCATAGTGCTCGGGAGCCTTCCGCACGAGGTTGGAGCGGTGCGAGCGGTGGAACTCCTCGTCCCCAAACCACGAAGGGGCAACCCCCGTCCACTCGGGGTGGGCGTCCATGAGTGCCCGCACCTTGTCGGCGCAGGTGTCCTTGTAGCCCCGGCTCGTCCATTCCTCGCACACGGCGAGGACATACCGGGCCAACGCCCCTTCGTGGCCCCGCCACATACGCACGGCGGGGTGGTTCCGCCACCCCCGGTGGGTGTAGTCGGGAGAGAGGGCATTGAGGACTTGCAGCCCTTCGACCCGCTGCTTGCCCAACCGCTGACGGTCGAGCACAACCGCGCTCCCCTTGTAGGAAGCGCGGGGGAGGAAGGTCTGCATGAATCAGAAGCCCCACAGTTCGCGGGGGGACGGCTCCCGGCCCAACTCCGCGACGAGGGTGCGCCGCTCGGCCATGAGGCGGGCCTCGGCACGGCGGGCCTCGGCGCGGGGGCGCTCGCCATCCCAATTGAGGTTTTCGGGGGAGAGGCTCGCCTCGATGCGGCGCAGGGCCGCAATGATGTCGGCCTCGGAGCGCCCCGCCTTGGGGGCGGGAGCCGCGCTCGCGCCGACGAGGCGCACGAGCGACGGGTGGACGCGCCACTTCGTCCCGGCCTCACGGATGCGGGTCTGACCGCGAACCTCGGTCTGCTCGATGGTCACGGACGCGGCGTTCACCCGAACGACGCGGCCTTCGGTCTTTTCCCCGTTGGGGCGACCGAACTCAACGATGTCGCCAATCTTGAAAGCGGGGGCGGTACGAGCGAACATTTGAGGCTCCTTGCCTGCGAAGCAGGACAGGTTGGTGGGGGGTGTGAGAGGAGTACGCAGGAGGGGTGGGCAGCGAAAGCCCCTGCCCTCTTTTTCAGACGAGATCCTCGCGGTCGAACTCGACCTCTCCCGCGAGGAGGTTTTCGACACGCTCAACCGTCCACCACGGGTCGCGCTTGGCGAGGGTCGCGGCGACCTGCTCAATCTCGTCAACGAGGCGCACGGAGAGATTCCCGACCATTCCGCCGGGGCCGACCACCTCGACGCGGAGCCCCGCGAGGGCGCGGGGCTCCCCCGTGATGCGGCAGGTGCCGTCGCGGACGGTGAAGATGGTGCCGATGGTGCCGATAAGGTCGGTCATGTAGTCTCCGTGGTGTGTAGGGAGTACGCGGAAGGGCAGGAGCCCGAAAGCCCCTGCCCCCTATTTTTTAGGCCACACGGTTCGGAACAACGGCAGCGTGCGCCCAATGCACCGAACCCGTGGTGACATGGTTCGCCCGCACGAACTTCGCCGCGTGAGCCGCGAAGTCCCCGTAGTCGAAGCCCTCGGCGGTGCGGACGACATAGCCCTCGCCCTCGACGCCGCACGCGCTCTTGCCCGTGTAGCACGCCTTCACGCGGGCCTCGTTCCACACCCCCCGGTAAAGCACCGGGACGGGCGTAAGGCCGAGGAGTTCACACCACATCACCGTCTCGTCCCACGACAGGCACTTGTTGTGCTCATCGTAAATGGCAAAGACCATGAAGTAGGTCGGCAGCGCGTCGTAGCCAAGCGAGTGCTTGGCGTAGAGGTTTTCGCCGCAGACCCGCCACCCGTTGGGGAGGTTCCCGACGAGCATGGGGGCCACGTTGGACTTGACCCAAGCCCGCGAGGGGTGGTGGGCGCTGTCGAGGCTGCGGGCGTGAAGATAGCCGTCCGCGTAGACGGTCGTGTTTTCACCGTCCATCTTTTCGGTGACGACCACCTCTTTGCCCGCGAACATCGACGCCACGGAAGCGGCATCGTGGGTCTTGTCGTCGTCCGTGGCCCCGAGGGACCACGGCAGGTGGAAGGTGCGGGGGTACTTGGTACGCATTGTCCACCTCCTCCTGTTGCGGGTGGTGATGTTGGGAGTACGCGGCACTCCCGCACCCCGAAAGCCCCCCCTCGTAGTTTTCGGGAATGTGAGGGCAGGGGCTTTCGCACGGTGAGGGTGCCGCGTACCCCTCTCACCAACCCCCCACCTGTCCCGCCGAGCGGGCAAGGAGTTCGGAATGGCCTGCGAGGTCTGCATGAATGGTTACTACTCCAACTGCCCCTGCTGCGGCGAGCCCGAGGTCGAGGACGAGGAGAGCACCACCTGCGGCGGCGAAGGCCGTAACGGTGGCTGCAACGGCTGCGACGACTGCCTCCACACGGTTTACCGCACGAAGATGGTGGTCGCCCGCGCCCCCCGCTCCGAGGCGGGCCGCGCTCGCCGCGCTCGCCTCGGTATCAACCCCGGCGACCGTATCCGGGTCACGACGGGCTTCGACTACCAAGTGAATGGCCCGCGCACGGGCTACTTCCGCAACGAAGTGCCCGTCCGCTAACGGGCGGGCCGCTCGCGGTAGGGTGAAGGGCGGGGCGCGGGCGGTGCCCCGTCTATTCCCTTTCCTTCTGCGAGAGAACCGAATGGCCGCTCGTATCCGAAGCCTGAGAAATGGGCTTACCCCCGTAGACGACGCAAGCCGCGATGACCTCGTGGTGGGCAATGTTGTCACGGTTTCAGCCCTTGACCCCGCGACCACCTATGCGTGGTCGTTGGTGTTCGTGCCGGACGGCTCTACGGCGGCGTTCTCGGGCGACCCTACGACGGTCAGCCCCGGCACCTTCACCGTGGACCTCGACGGCCCCTACTTGGTGCGCCTTGTCACGAACGCGGGCACGGGCACCGAGAGCACGCAGTATGTGCGCCTTCGTGCGCTCACCGCTGCGGGGCTGCGGCTCGTGGCTGCGGGCGAGCGGCGCGACGGTACGGGCATTATCCCCGTGGACGCCACGCCCGAGGGGTGGGCAAACGACCAGAACTTCAACTTGCAACTGTTGGAGTCGCTTATTGGCACCGGGGGCACGCACACCGAACGGGTGCGCGTGGACTTCACGTTCGCCACGCCTTCGCCTATCAGCGTGACGGGGCTGAACTCCGGGGACGCACTCGTGCGTATCGGGCTTCGCTACACGACGCCTTTTGACGACCCCGCCACCACCGTCGAAGTGGGCGACACGGGGACGGCGAACCTCTACCTCACGACGGCGCAGAGTGTGCCGACCGTGGGTGGCTTGTACTTGAAAGAGAACTACGCCGACGTGCCCGCTCCCGACACCCTCACCGTCACCCTGTCTCCCGGTGCAAGCACACAGGGCGCAGGCTTCTTCGTGTTCGACCTTTACCGCGCCTAACCCGCGCAGGAGGCTCTCATGGCCCTTCCCACCCCGTATATCAGCAACACCAACGGCACCTCCGACAACGCCTTTCGCATCAGCGACGGCACCGGGCCGTTTGGCACGACCGCCATTGTGCTCGACAATGACACGACGCCGGGGACGTTGGCACTTCGCAAGGGGTCGAACGGCACCGACCTCATGAAGTTGCAGGTTGCGGGTCCGTCCGGCAACGACGACGTGGCGACCAAGGCTTACGTTGACGCCTCCCCGGCGGTGAACTCTGCCGAACAGGTCGTCGCCATTCCGCTCGCCTTCGGCTCGGGTGCAACGGTCAACTCCACCTTCTCGCTGCCGGACAACACCTTCGTCACCCGCACGCTCGTGTTGGTGACGACGGCGTTCGACGGCACGGGTGGCACGGTGTCCGTTGGCTACTCGGGGCAGGCCACGCGGTTCATGGCGACGGGGGGCAACAACCTCAAAGTGCAGGGTGTCTACACCCGTGACCAGTACACGCAGCAGAACTCGGGTTCGCCGCAGACGGTGCTTTTGACCTATGTGGCACCCACGGGTGCCACGGTCGGAGCCGCCACCGTGCTCGTCTACTTCGTCATTGCGCCGAAGGTGTAAGCCTGCTTGTAGGCAGGCAAGGACTTTCTTGCCTGCCTACTTGTGCCCGCACCTTTCCTGTCGAGGAGCAGCGTGCCCGTCTACCTTCCCGGCCCCGGCCCTGCTTCCCCCTTCACGTTGTACGGGTTGGGGGGCCATGCCCTCGTGCCCGTGTCTCCTGCGGGGGGTTATGGCGAGGCCCCGTATGGGCTTTCGTCCTACGGCTCGGTGGACGTTACACCCCCTACGGTGACGGGGGCCAACTCTCTCGACGGGTTCCGCGTCGAGGTGTTCTTCTCCGAGGCCATGCGGGACGACGCGGCCCTTGCGAACCCCGCGAACTACACCTTCGCTGCGACCTTCGGTGCGCCTCTCGCCGCCGTGTTGGTGCAGGGCGGCACACCCGGCCCTTACGGCGGATACACCTCTGTCATTGTGACGCATTCGGGCGGCACACTCGGCGGCGACTACCTTTTCACCGCCGCAAACATCACCGACCTCGCGGGCAACCCGGTCGGCCCCGGCGCTGCGGCACAAGCACAGTTCTTCTCGCTTGGGGACACGACACAGGCTTTTGTGACGGTAGGGGGTGACGGCAAGACCGTCGTGCTCTCCTTCTTGGACAGCAACGACAACCCGCAAGACCTACTTACCGAGGCGCAGTTCTCCCCCGGCACGGGAAGCCTTGCTTCCTATGAGGTCGAGACGGAGTACCCCGTCGTGCCCACCGTGGACGCGGTGGAGCACCCTGTCATGGGGGACGCCTCACAGGTGGCCCTCACGCTGACGGGCATGACCTCCACGCTCTACGACGCGGTGGTTGGGCCGTCCCGTTCGCTCGCCTACGAGGGGGACGAGGGGCTTCCCGACGCTGACCCGACGTTCACGGGTGTCGAGGTTGGCACGGGCACTTCGGTTTCTTCGACGGGCGTGGGGCTGCTCCTGTCCAAGAGCGCGGGCGGGCAGTACGGGTGGCTCTTTGAGGACACGACGGGGCGCATGGTCCCCGGCTCGACCTTCCGCGCCGACTTCCCGCTGAACCTCACGGGCACGACGTTCTCCCCTGCGGTGACGGGCAGCACGCTCGCCGTCCTGTCGGTGTCGGACGGCGCGGTGCAAGTGGACGTTGGCCTTGCCGACGTAGCGGGCACGCGCATCCTCACGGTCACGAGCGGGGCGTTTACCGCCCAAGTTCCGTTCTTGTGGGAAGGCACGGCGTTCACGGTCACGTTGCTCCGCAACCAAAAGGGAGCGTTCTACTCGCTCCTCGTGGACGGCGTTCCGTTCCTCACGTTCCCGATTGCAAGTGCGACGGGCGTTCCCCTGTACGCCCCCGGCACCGCCGTGGTCTTGGACAGCGGCTTCGATGTGAACCTGTTCTGCCTTGTCGGCGTGGGGCTGACGGCGACGAGCACCGTGTTCACCTCGGCGTGGAACTTCTTGCACGGGCTGACCGAGACGTTCACGGGTTCGGGGGTGTTGGCCCGCGACCGGGTGTACACCAAGTACGGCCCGCTCGTGAAGGCATGGGGAGACACGACCCCGGCCACGAAGAACGATGTTGTCTTGCGGGTCAACGGCGTCCCCGTGCCCGTGGCGAGCGTGAACCCCTACGAGGGCGAGGTCTACCCGCTCGTCCCCATTCCGCTGACGCCCGTGGGCACGACCACCGTGGAGGTGGACTACAAGTGGTTCGCTACCCCGGCGTTCCCGCTCGCAGGGTTGAACACCCGTGGCTTGAACCTCAATGCGTGGTCGCAAGCCAAGGGGCACACGGCAGGCGCGCTGAACCCGCTCCCGAGCACGAGCCGTGGTGTCATGCCGCGTCGGCGGTTCCCGCTTGGCGTGGTTCTCTCCCCGTACAGGCGCAAGTCGCCCGTGCGCGTCGGGCACAAGTACTACGGGTGGCAGCGGGCTTACTCGGCCCTGCTGAACCAATACACGACCCTGCGGCTGAACCAAAACCCGCACGCCATTTCGGACGGCAACCTCATTGCCAAGGGGCAAGCCACCCTCGTCAACTACGAGGGGGACACAACCCCGCAAGCGGCTCCGACCCCGTGGCTGCTCTTGGGGCAAGACACCGGAGGCGTCGTCGGGGACGGCACTTACCGGGTCACCTCTGCGACCTCGGGCGGATACGGCGTCGGGCTCGGCGCGGTCTACTACCAAGAAGTTGACCTCTCGCGCACGACCTCGGTGCAGTTCGCCGCTCGCTTGAAGGTCGGGGGATACACACCGGACGGTGTGTTCACCGGGGTCGCCTTCGGTGCCCACAACAACCGCTCCCTCGTGCTCATTGGGTTTGTGGTGGTGGACGGCGTGCGGAGCCTCGGGCTTCTGCGCGACCCGTCCCGCCCCGACTTGGAAGCGTCATGGGACTTGGGCCTTGGGCGCACGGCCACGGCTGTCTCGCAGACCGAGTTGGAGTTCTCCTCAACGGACTTCCCCCGTGGACTGCAAGCACGGGACTTGTTGCGCGTGCCGAGTGGTCCCCAAGCAGGGGTCTACGAGGTAGCCGAGTGCGGCTTGTCGGAGGTGGGTGGTGTAGTCACGGTCACGCTCACCACTCCGCTGCCGGTGAATGTGAGCACCTACGGGGCAGACACCTTCACGGTGCTGTTCGACATGCCGTGGAACGAGGACGAGGCGACCTACCGAGTTCTTGCCACCTTCCCCACGGGGGCTTTGACGGTCTATTCGGGCGGGCGTATTTCGGGCTTGGCCCTCTCGCTCGCGGACCTGTCGGTGGTTGGCTACACGGCGCAGACGGGCTTGCTCCTCCCTACGCTTGAAAGCGGGGCGGTCTATTGGGGCGCGGTGAGCCGGGTCGCCACCAACACGGCGACTTGGAACTTCGTTCGGTACGCCGCCACGCCTGCGCCCGTTATCTCCACGGTCACGGGCATCATAAACCTTGCCGACATGACCGTGCCGCCCGACGAAACGGCGCAGCCTTGGTTCGTGGTCGAGGACTTTGGGCAAGGCGTGGTGGACAGCACGGGCACCCGCCTGCTGTTGAAGTCGAACTGTGCAGACGACACCGCGAACCTTGTCTTTGGCTACCGTAGGCTTGAACCCTACCTGTCGTACAAGGGCGTAGTTACCGACTTCTTTGCAGCGTTCCGGGTCGAGACGGGACTGCTTGGGGCGGGGGACGCGAGCCTCCAAGTACGGGACGGACAGCGTGAAGCCCGTCTCACGACGCTCCAATACGTCGAGTACGGCGGGCAGCGGCAGTTGTACTCTTTCGGCAGCATGAGCCTGTCGGGGCTTCGCTTGCCGACCTCGGAAGGGTGGACCCTTCTCTTGGGGAGCAACCTCGCTACCCCCACGGTGAAGGTCCATGCGCTCGACACGGTAAAAACCCCGAGCACCGTGGGCCGGTGGGGGGCTGAACTTACGACCCCCGTGACGCCCGCACTCGTTGGGAGCAAGGGCGCAGTTCTTGAAGCCCGTCTGCAAGTGGCCTCGTACACGGCGGGCTCCCCGTCACTCGTGGCCCCTGTGTGGAGCACCATTGTCCCCATGACCCCCGGCATGGGGGTCGAAGTGCAGGTGCAACTCACGGCTACGGGGGTCGCGCTTGCTGACCGCTCGGGAAGCCCCGTCACCGCCTACCCCTTCGCATGGGGTGACGGGCAGTACCACACCTACCGCCTGCTTGTGGACCCCGACACGCTCTCCGTGACCCTCGTGGTGGACGACGCGGTGCTTGGTGTCACGGCACTTGGCGCGTTCCCGACGACGGGTTCTTCCGGCTACCTGTTTGCGGACTTTGGTTTCGCGGGCTCGGGCTCGGCCCAAGTTCTGTGGGACGCCGTGTCCTGCACGCCCCTTGCGGCGAACCCGCCCGTGGGGGCCGTCCTCGGTAAGACTTTGGGTGTGCGCCTCGCCTCGGGCTCCGAGACGAGCATTGACGGCTACCGCATCCCCCGCACGGACGGCACGAGTTCTCCCAACTCGTCGCTCACGGCGGTGCCCGTAGTCATGAACTACGCCATTGTGACGGAGGTGAGGCTTCGCCTCGACCCGGCATGGGGCGTCTCCATTTACCGGCCCGACCTCGCCCCACCGCCGGGGTTCGTGTCTCCCGAGTTTGTCTCGGAGACAACCGACCCGAACGGCGCATGGGTCAACGTCGAATACCGAGAACTTCCCTCGTACAAGGTCGCGTTCCCCGAGGTGCCGAGCCTTGCTTTCGGGGCCTTGGACAAGCGCAGCGTCACCCAACAGCGGTGGAGCGAGGTTCGCTACACGCTGCGGGGCACCCCCAATGGGAACTACTTGGCCCCCACGGGCATGGTGCTCAACCGGGGGACGGCGCTGACTTCGGGGGAGTACACCCTCGACAAGACCCCCGAGGTTCGCACCATTCCGGCGCGGACGCTGACCGAAGTGTATGTGTGGGACGCCCATATGCACGCGGCGCGGGTGTTCCATGTCCAAGTGGACGGCGTGGTGCTCCCGACGAGCGCGTGGTCGTTCGACGCCACCTCACAGGTCATTACGCTCGCGGCCCCGTTGCCGGGCGTGCAGTACCCCGTGACGGTGACGTTCACGGTCGGCAAGCCCGTCACCTCGACCTACTTGTGCTCGCAGCCCGTCAACGAAACAGTCACGGTGCTCAACGAGGGCACGCCCCCGGTTCCGAAGAACAACCAAGACCTCCCCGAGACGCGGGTGGTCACGACTGACCCGCTCGACCCGACCGAGAGCAGCGTCACGTTCACGGCAGGTTCCGAGTCCCGCTACGTCGGGCTGAACTTCTGCGAGACGCGGGACGGCGATAGCGTCCCCCTCTCTATTGCCTGCGACGGGCCTGCTCCCGGCATGGGCTTGGCCGAACTCGCCCTGTCAGGCACCCTGTTCTCCGAGTGGGAGCACACGCGCATCCCCGGTGGCCCCGGTGGCACCTTCGGGCATGGCTCCCCGAGCGTGGTGGGCAGCACTTCGCACTTCCACCCCGGTGCAATGCTCACGCTTGGCGGCGGTCGGCCCACGAGCGCGAACACCTACAACGTGCTGAACACGGCCCTGTTGCAGACGAACCAAGCGGCACCGGGTTCGCTTGGCATGGGGCTGAACCAAGACTTCCGCATGGTGCTCACGGGCACCATCCCCTACACGGAGACGGTGGTGGCCGTGGCGAGCGACAACACGCCGCCGTCCCTCGCTGCCCCCGGTTTGCCGCTCAACCCTGACGGGGTGCCGAACCCGAACGGCCACGGGGCCTGTGTCGCGGAACTCGTGGACTACGCGCCCACGGGTGCTTCACGGCTTGGGCCTTGGGGCGGCTTGGCGTCCTTGTCCACGAACTCTCTCCTCGGGGGCGGGGCACAAGTCACGAGCACGGCGTTCCTGTTGAACGGGGGCAACCAACTCCCCGCGCCGACCGTCACTCCGCTCAATATCCTCGCGGCCAACTGACGGGCAATAGTGGTATTATCCTCCACCACCCTACGAATAGAGGCCCCTCATGGCGACCATCCGAGACACCGTTCGCCCCGCTCACGAAGGCTCGCACATGGGCCTGCACCTCCCGTTCTCCGAGGGGGCGAGGGGCTTGCAGGGCGAGTTCTTTGTGGAAATGCGGGACGCCCGCACCGGGGAACTGCTGCACTCCGACCACCGCAAGAACGTCATCACGCTCGACGCGAGCATTCTC
>Ga0208788_1000156_pt1 | contig 35615 bp, 33 predicted proteins | sample Wag4_2014_7_11_3_FD_187363 | JGI IMG/M metagenome (GOLD analysis project Ga0208788, IMG submission 187363) | Fresh water mixed with fracking chemicals microbial communities from Ohio, USA - Utica-2 Time Series FC 2014_7_11 (SPAdes) (version 2) ...
TCGTTTATTGGCTAACGAAGAGCGTCAGATCAGTGAGGTGGACCGAATTGACGGTCGCCTGCATCGCCCAAACCAGGAACAATGAACGCGTTCTCGTTAAGACGTTCGTCAATCGATGCAGTCACAATGTGAAGATCCATGCCCGACTTCTCGAGATACGCGATTCCTTCAGGTGCGGCAAGTACGCATGCGATGGTGATCGGTTGCGGAGCACCGCGCGCAGCTAACAATTTGCATCCGTACTCAAGCGAGCCACCAGTTGCCAGCATTGGGTCGAGCACGATGCAATGTCGACCGTCAAGGCGTGACGGAAGTTTGGCAACGTATTCGCTTGGCTGGTGTGTCGCTTCATCGCGTTGCACACCAACTACTGCAATGTCGGCATCGGGTAGAAGTTCCATTGCTGCAGGAAGCATGCCGAGACCTGCGCGAAGAATTGGCACCAGCACAGGGCGTTGCGCAATCTTGATTCCGTCAGTTTCAGCCAACGGTGTAGTCACGCGGACTTTTGTTGTCGGAACGTCGCGCAAAGCTTCGGCAATTACCACAAGTGAAAGCCGGCGCATCTCTGCACGAAAGAATTGATTTGACGAATTTTGATCGCGAAGATGGGTGAGTGCTTCAGCGGCAACTGGGTGATTGACAACGGTGACTTTGACGGACATATACCTATCTTTGCCGATAGGTAGAGTTTTGACCAATGTCGAATGATTTGCGAATACAGCTGGCTCACAGTCCAGCAGATGCCGCGTTGATTTCGCAGGTCTTTGATGAGGTGTGGTCGGTCAAAACCATGGTTTCCCCAGAGATCATCGTGGCGTCTTTGCATAACGGGGCATATGGGTCGGTGGTGTGGGACGGAGATTTGCCTGTTGCGGCAGCTTTTGCCATTGTTGGAAAATCCATAACCCAACAGCCGAGTGAATTGAACCTGCACTCGCATGCTGCCGGCGTCGTCCAATCGCACGCGGGGCAAGGCATTGGTGCACAGTTGAAGTTGCATCAGTGGCAGTGGGCCCGTGAAAACGGGTTCGCCACCATTACGTGGTCGTTCGACCCGTTGGTGCGTCGCAACGCATGGTTCAACATGGTGAAACTTGGCGCGAGCGTTACCAACTACTACCAAAATTTTTATGGCGAGCTAGACGATGGTATCAATGCAGGAGAACAGAGCGATCGTGTTCTGGTGCGCTGGCAAGTGTTGGCAACGGCCGGACCGCAGTCGAGTGAAGTAGTCACAGAGCGTGAAGGCGACATTGTCATCGCTACGCCAAGCGACATTGAACTCATTCGCAAGACCAGCAAGGCTGAAGCTCAAACGTGGCGTGCTCAACAGCGTGCTGCCTTTGAAGAATCTATTGCCGATGGGTATTCGGTGCGAGGATTAAACGCAGAGTATTCGTATGTCCTGAGCAGGGGTTAAGGCATGATCCGAAGAATTGAAATTGTGCGCGCCCACATCAACTTGGTATCGCCATTTCGAACATCGTTTGCAACCGAGGTAGATCGCAACCTGCTGTATGTACGTGTGGTCGGCGACGATGAAGAAGGTTGGGGAGAGTGTGTTGCAATGGCTGCGCCGCTCTATTCATCTGAATATGTAGACGGTTGTGAAGAAGTGATGAAGCGCTATCTCATCCCGATGATCTCCGCCTCGACGACCGCTGAAGAATTCGTGCAGAATTCTGCGGCGATTCGCGGCAACTTTATGGCCAAGGCCGCAATTGAAGCAGCGTTACTGGATTTTCAATTACGCAAAGCCAACGTGTCGCTTGCAAACTTCCTTGGTGCCACGCAAACGAAAGTTGCATCGGGGGTTTCAGTTGGAATCCAGCCAACAATTGACGACCTGCTTCGCGTGGTTGCCGAATATCGCGCCGACGGGTACGTGCGTATCAAATTGAAAATAGAGCCAGGTCTCGACATCGATCGTGTGCGTGCAGTGCGCGAAGCATTTGGTTCGGACATGTTGTTGCAAGTTGACGCCAATGCTGCATACGCCGTTGACGATGCAGCGCATCTTGCCAAGCTGGATGAATTTAACCTGCTCTTAATCGAGCAGCCGTTGCCTGAAGAAGACATTGTTGGCCATGTGGAGTTAAGCAAGCGTGTTGGAACGCCAATCTGTTTGGATGAGTCCATCACTTCGTACGACGTCGCGCGTGGAGCGCTCGATATCAATGCGTGTTCCATCATCAACATCAAGCCAGGTCGCGTTGGTGGATATCTGGAATCAAAGCGCATTCACGACTTATGTCTGTCGCGTGGAGTTCCCGTGTGGTGTGGAGGAATGTTGGAAACCGGAATCGGTCGAGCTGCCAACCTTGCGCTCGCCGCGCTTCCTGGGTTCACGCTTCCGGGTGACACTTCTGCATCGAAGCGATACTTCATTCAGGACGTAACGACACCGTTTGAATTAGTAGACGGTTATATCGACGTTCCAAATACTGTGGGAATTGGTGTGCGACCAATTACTGAAGTACTTGGGGCGATGACGTCGCGCGTCGACTCGTACACAATTACGAAGTAATGGTTACGCGTTCAGCGTGACAATAACTGCGGTTTCGGGCTGGTCTTTGTTTTTTCCGAAATGTTCGGAGAACCACAAGTAGATCGAAAACATCTTGTACGTGAAGCCGTATTTGTGGGCAACGGCATCGCGAACTTTTTCAGCCTCAGTTCCACTGACAACAATTGCGGTTCCGTGCACAACTGGTGAGCCTTCAATAATGCGACCGCGAATGTCGCACGGCTGCACGGTGACAGTGTTGGTGTGAGCGAGGCGTTTTGCTTTGCCGGCACTGGCGTCAATGGTGAAACCGACCACGTTTGGTGCGAGGTAATCAAGAGGCGCAACCCACACAGGCGTGGCAACTGGCGTTCCATTTTTTCGCGTCGAGACAAACGAGATGTATTTCGCCGAGTGCACTGCTGAGATGTCTGATGTATTCATGTACTGGTCGGAGTGACAGGATTCGAACCTGCGACCCTCTGGTCCCAAACCAGATGCGCTACCAAGCTGCGCTACACTCCGCTAACTGCTTCATCCTAGCGATGACAAGTGAAATAACGGCGAGAGAAAAGTTATGCGCGCTTTGCGGCGCGAGCCAAGCGACGAGCAGTTTTGCCAATCGGTTGCAAGTGGCGATGGTCGAGGTCGCCAATTTCGGTGCCATTTGTAAAACGCACGCGATAACGAAGCCAGTTGAATCCGTTGGCCAAGATGACTTTGCCCTCTGTGCCTACTGGGAGACCGTCTACCTCGGCGATCAGGGAGACGGTGTCGCCCATCTTGAGGTTGATCTGGCCCTCATGGGGCGTTGCGAGTGCATGGGGTTTCCACGAGGCTGTCACGAATGCAAAGGGTACACTTTGCGCCCTGTGAAAACCATTATTGAGACCCTCGAGGGCAACAAAGTCAAAGTGTCGGTGGAAATTGACGAGGTCGAGTTCGACCGCAATATTGACCAGGCATTCCGCAAAATCGCTAAAGAAGTTCGTATTCCGGGCTTCCGCCAGGGCAAGGCACCACGCCAATTGCTCGAGGCACAGATTGGCACAGGAGCTGCGCGCTCACAGGCCATTCAAGATGCTGTTCCCGAGTATCTCTCGCAAGCAGTTCGCGAACACAAGATTGATCTCATTGCAACACCTTCTATTGAAGTGACGAAGGGCGAAGTTGAAGGCGTTGTTGGATTCGATGCAACATGCGAAGTACGTCCAGTTATTACTGTTGGTGGTTACAAGGGATTGCGCGTAGAGCTTCCTTCTATTGTGGTGAAGGACAGTGAAGTAGACGATGCAATTCGCAGCGAACAATCACGTCATGGAAATTTGCAAGACGTAGATCGCGCAATTGCAAAGGGCGATCACGTTTCACTCGACCTCAGCGGTGTTCGTGAAGGTACGCCAGTACCAGGACTCAACGTTGAAGATTGGGCTTACGAAGTTGGCAAGGCTTGGGTATCTCCAAGTTTTGACGACAAGTTGATTGGTAAGAAAGTTGGCGACAAGGTGGAGTACACCGAAGCTCCAAACGGAACCACCGAAGAAGCCGAGATGACAGTCGTTGTCAAGAAAGTGCAAGAGATGGTGCTTGAAGACCTCACCGATGAGTGGGTGTCAAGCCATGTTGCAGAATTCGACACTGTTGACGCATGGAAGTCTGCATTGCGCAAGCGTTTGGAAGACATGAAATTGAACCAGGCTCGTGGCGTTTTCGTAGACCGCACCACGACAGCTCTTGCCGAGTTGGTTGAGGTTGACTCTCCAGAAGCGATGATCAACAGCGATTTGCAGTCGCGAGTTCGAGGCACCGTTGAACAGTTTCAGGCACAGGGCATTGCGCTTGAACAATGGTTGTCGGCAACAGGTCAATCAACAGAAGCGTTCATTGAATCACTTCGTGGTGAGTCTGTTAAGGCCGTAAAGATCGACTTAGCATTGCGCGCAGTTGCACTTGCAGAAGCTTTTGAGTCTGACGCAGACGACCTTGAGGCAGAGCTTTCCCGCATTGCAACTCAGGCTGGCCGCAAGTTGGCACAGGTTCGCAAGTTGTACGAGCAGAACGATGCCATTGCAGAACTTGAAGCACAGATTCGCAAGTCGAAGGCAGTGGACTGGTTGCTTCGCAATTCAACCCTTGTCGATGTTGACGGAAACGCAATTAGCGCAGACACACTGTTTGGTGAAGAAGAGGGCGAATAAGCCTCAAACTCGCGTAAATGCGCCGAGTAGGGGCAAGTGCCACACCTGATTGACGCAGGGGCGTGAGCCCCCGCAACTATCATCGTCTTCAGAAGGTTCGCCCTGAGGAGATGCACCATGCGTGAAAAAAATGTGATGCGGAATTACTACATTCCGAGTGTCACCGAAACAACGAGCCGTGGTGAGCGCACGTCCGACTTGTACAGCCGCTTATTGAAGGAAAACATCATTTTCCTTGGCACCCCAATTGACGACACCATTGCCAACTTGATCTGTGCGCAGCTCATCCACTTGGAGAGCGAGAACCCAGATAAAGACATCAACATCTACATCAATAGTCCTGGTGGAGACATCACCGCATTGTTCGCTATTTACGACACGATGCAGTTCATTAAGAACGACATCGCCACCATTTGTCTGGGTCAAGCCGCATCTGCTGCTGCAGTGTTGCTTGCAGCCGGCACGAAGGGCAAGCGTCTTGCGCTTCCTCACGCACGTGTGCTGTTGCACCAGCCGTATGGCCAAGTTGGCTACTCGCAGGTCACCGACTTGGAACTTGCTGCGCGCGAAATTTTGCGTATGCGTGAGTTGCTCGAACAAATTTTGTCAAAGCACACAGGACAGACCATTGACCGTATTCACGTTGACACCGATCGTGACTTCACGCTTGAAGCACAAGCAGCACTCGACTACGGCGTAATCGATGAAATCATCACCACTCGTGCAATGACTGACCGCTCCGGTCCAATTCGCTGAGGCTCGGCTAACTACTCATGGCAAAGTTTGGCGATACGGCAGAATTGGTGAAGTGCTCGTTCTGCGCAAAGTCGCAGAAGCAGGTGAAGAAGCTCATTGCTGGACCTGGCGTGTACATCTGTGACGAATGCATCGACCTGTGCAACGAAATCATCGACGAGGAATTCACTCAAACTCCAACAGTTGGCGTTGAGGAACTCCCAATCCCGCGCGACATTCGTGCATTCCTTGATGAATATGTTGTTGGGCAAGACCAAGCCAAGAAAGTTCTCGCGGTTGCGGTGTTCAATCACTACCGACGCATCAGGCACAAGTCAACAAGCACTCGCAAGGATGAAGTTGAATTGCAAAAGAGCAACATTTTGTTGCTTGGTCCAACAGGTTGCGGCAAAACGCATATGGCCCAAACGCTTGCCAAGTTGCTCAATGTTCCGTTTGCTATCGCCGATGCAACTGCTCTTACCGAGGCTGGTTATGTCGGAGAAGACGTAGAAAACATTCTGTTGAAGTTGTTGCAAGCGGCCGACTTCGACGTGGCGCGTGCAGAAACTGGCATTGTGTACATCGACGAAATTGACAAGGTTGCGCGCAAGAGTGAGAACCCGTCAATTACCCGTGACGTTTCGGGTGAAGGCGTTCAGCAAGCGCTGCTGAAGATTCTTGAAGGCACTGTTGCTGCTGTTCCACCACAAGGTGGACGAAAGCATCCACACCAAGAGTTCATTCAGATTGATACGACCAATGTGTTGTTCATTGTTGGTGGAGCTTTTGCCGGTCTCGATTCCATAATCGAGCAGCGCATTGGCCACAAGGGTGTTGGCTTCCATGCCACCGTGCGATCGAAGGCCGAAAAAGATCCTGGCGAGTTGTTCGCCCAGGTACTTCCAGAGGACTTGCAGAAGTTCGGCATGATTCCCGAATTCATTGGCCGATTGCCAATGATCGGCGCTGTACACAGCTTGGACAAGCAGGCGCTCATTCAAATTCTTACTGAGCCAAAGAACGCATTGCTGAAGCAGTACCAAAAGTTCTTTGAGTTTGAAGACATTGAGTTGGAAATTACGCCAGATGCAATGGTGGCGATTGCCGATCAGGCTTTGAATCGTGGCACCGGAGCACGCGGATTGCGCGCAATTCTTGAAGAAGTGTTACTGAACACCATGTACGAATTGCCTGGCCGCACCGATGTGGCAAAAGTGATTGTGGACGTGGACTCAGTGGTCAGCAAGGCTGACCCAACCATCGTTCCTCGTTCAACACGCGTTGCCCGACAGCGCCGCGCTGCTTCTTAGCCCTAACCTCGCCGCTATGAATTATGCAGAGGCGCTTGTCTATCTAGACGAGCACGCAAGCTACGAAAAAACTGGGCGAGTTGAGTCACCTTCGCTTGACAATATTTCAGCGTTCATGGATGTGATGGCACACCCTGAGTTGAATTATCCAGTTATCCATGTGACAGGAACAAACGGCAAGGGTTCGACCACGCAGATTATTTCCAAGTTGTTGGTGGCTCATGGTTTGCACGTTGGCACGTACACAAGCCCGCATCTTGAGCATTTAACAGAACGCATTTCTCGCAATGGTGAGCCAATCAGTCAAGAAGCGTTTGCGGAGTGCGTAGCAGCAATTGCTGATGCAGAGGTGTTGTCTGGCGTGCGGCCAACGTATTTTGAAATCGTCACTGCTGCAGCGTTTCGCCATTTCGCTGACGAAGCGGTTGATGTTGCTGTTATTGAAGTGGGCATGTTGGGTAGATGGGATGCCACCAACGTGGTGCGTTCGGAAGTTGCGGTCATTACCAACATCGCCCTTGATCACATGGAATTTGCAGGGCCAACTCTTGGGCATATCGCTTATGAAAAAGTAGGAATATCGAAAGAGCACAGTTCGCTTGTTGTTGGCGACGTGAACCCAGATTTGGATTCGATTTGGGCAAGTGCGCCTTCAGCGAAACTGTTGAAGCGAAACGAAGAATTTGATTGCGTCGACAACGAACTTGCAGTAGGCGGGCGTCTGCTCGACATAAGAACTCCTCGCGCGATGTATCAAGAACTCATGGTTCCTCTTCACGGACAACACCAGGGCGACAACGCTTCGATTGCGCTGGTTGCGGTGGAAGAATTCTTCGATGCACAACTCGACATTGACGTGGTGCGCGAAGGGCTTGCCATGGTGCAAATGCCAGGACGTTTTGAAGTACTTGGTCGTCAACCACTTGTTGTTGTGGATGGTGCTCATAATCCGGCAGGCGCAGATGTGTGTGCACAAGTGTTCTTTGACGATTTTTCTCCTGAAGGTCGACGTATTGCAGTTGTCGGACAATTGTTAGGCCGAGATCCCGAGCTGCTGCTCTCTGCGTTGCGTATTGATGAATTCGATCTAGTGGTGTGTTGCACGGCACCTTCTCCACGGGGCATGAGTGGTGAGCAGATTGCACAAAGCGCTCGCTCGATGGGGTGCGATGAAGTGGTGGTTTGCAACACGGTGGAAGAGGCATGTTCACGAGCGCTCAAGGATGCGCGTGCTGAAGATGCCGTGTTAATTGCAGGATCTTTGTATTTAGTAGGTAGTGCGCGGACCTATTTACGGCGTAACCTGTAACCCGTGAGCAACAGAACCCTCGTCCTCCTTAAGCCAGATGCAGTTGAGCGCCAATTAGTTGGCAGCATCGTTTCCCGTTTTGAGACCAAAGGCCTCAAGATCGTCGCCATGGAATTGCGCACACTTGATGCCGCAATTTTGGAGCGCCACTACGAAGAGCACAAGGGCAAGGGTTTCTATGCCGAGCTTGTTTCGTTTATGTCGCGCGGTCCAGTTGTTGCCTTGGTTGTTGAAGGGCCAGAAGACACGTGGGAAATCTTGCGCAACATGATGGGTGCAACAAACCCACGTAATGCAGCACCAGGAACGATTCGTGGCGATTACGGCACGTTGTTTACCGAAAACCTCATTCACGGAAGCGACTCTGCAGCATCTGCAGCCCGTGAAATTGGTATCTTTTTCCCAAACCTGTAGGCGATAGGCGCTTGCCGCCTGCTGAGGAGACCTAATACATGGCTGGTGGAGGCTCACTTTCGTTGGGGCGTGATATCGCCATCGACCTGGGTACCGCAAACACGTTGGTGTATGTCAAAGGTGAAGGCGTAGTCCTGAACGAGCCAAGCACTGCCGCTGTGGACAGTCGCACTGGGCAGTTAGTTGCTGTTGGGTTTGAAGCTAAACGCATGTGGGGCCGTGCTCCACAAAACATCCGACTCGTTCGTCCACTTAAAGACGGTGTCATCGCCGATTTTGATGTGTGCGAAAAAATGCTGCGCTTTTTCATTCAGAAGGTGCACACCAGTAAGTGGAATAAGCCGCGAATGATTATTTGTGTGCCTTCCGAAATCACAGGTGTTGAAAAACGTGCAGTGCAAGATGCTGCAGAGTTTGCTGGTGCTCGCAGGCCTGTGTACATCATCGAAGAACCGATGGCTGCAGCGATTGGTGCTGGTCTTCCAGTTCACCTTCCGAGCGCAAACTTGATTGTTGACATTGGTGGTGGAACGACTGAAGTTGCCGTTATTTCTATGGGCGGCATTGTCACAGCCCATTCAGCTCGAGTTGCTGGTGATGAATTGAATGATGCAATTGTTTCCATGTTTCGTAAAGAGTTCTCACTGGAAATTGGCGAGAACACTGCAGAAGAAGTGAAGTTGCAAGTTGGTTCTGCATGGCCATTGGCTGAAGAACTCACCGCAGATGTTGGTGGTCGCGATGTAAACACGGGGCTACCACGCACGCAGGTGATTACGAGCGAAGACGTTCGTGCCGCACTAGACGAATCGGTTGGAACGATCGTCGCTGCAATTAAGACAACGCTTGAACGCACGCCTCCAGAACTTGCTGCCGACATTATTGGTCATGGCTTGGTGTTGTCTGGCGGCGGAGCATTGTTGGCTGGACTGTGTGAACGTGTTACCTATGAAACTGGAATTCATGCGTATTTGGCGCCAGAGCCGTTGTATTCGGTGGTGCTTGGATGCGGATTGACGTTAGACAACATTGAAGCGATGAAGGGTCTGGCAACACAGACCTCCTTCGACTAGGTCGCATTGGTACACGATTGTGTCCGCGATTTCAGCAAAACGTAAACGAGCAATCGCGCTACTTTCGCTGACCTCCATCATTTTCATCACTCTTGACTTGCAGGGAAGTGAATCAACTTCGGTATTGCGCGGAACCTTTGGAGTGTTCTTTCGACCGATTGAGGGCGTAGCACGTGTGATTACGCGTCCTGTCAGCAATGCATGGCATGGGATTACCCATTACAACGCAGTGACACAAGAAAACGATTTGCTTCGCGAAAAGATCGCTCAGCAAGAAGGTGCAGCAGTTGCTGCAGCTGCGTCAGTCCGCTTATCGCAGGAGTTGTTGGCGCTGAACGGCCTGCCAACGCTTGCCGGAATTAACTCGGTGAGTGCGCAGGTCATTGGTGACTCTCCATCCAACTTTTCGCAAAACGTCGAAATCAACCAGGGCAGCGACAGCGGAGTCAAAGTTGGTATGCCAGTAATGAATGCTGCTGGTCTTGTCGGCAAAATCACCAAAGTGTTCCCGAGGCGATCCATTGTCATGTTGATCACTGATCCCGAATATGCGCTATCGGTGAAGGTGATCAATAATCCTGAAGCAGCATCACCAATTAGTGACCCTGAAGCATCAGCAACAACGTCAAGCACGACTACCACCACAACGACAATTCCTAAACCGCAGCCAACGTCGAATATTCCAGGTTTCACACCCGGAACGACCACGTTGCCTTTGACAACAATCAATGTGCCAGTGAGTATTCCATCGCTTACTCCGACATTGACTGTTCCAAACAATGGCGCGTTGCCAATTCGTGAAACTGGAATTCTTGAAGGTCGTGGGCCATCGAGAGTTCCCATCGTTCGGTTCATTGATAGTGCCCAACGTTTCGGCACAATTCTTCCGGGTGCACCGATCGTGACCTCGGGCGGTTCGTTGAGCCTCGCTCCGCCAGACATTGTGGTCGGAACAGTCTCGAAGGTGACAGACAGACTGGGTACTTCAGGGCCAATTTTGGAAATCAATCTTGTTGCTGACTTGGCGAACCTTTCGTTTGTGCGCATTTTGCTGTACCAACCAATCACCGAGCAGGTGAAACCTTGAGTATTCGGCTCATTCGATTCATCTCTTCTCGATGGACGCGATTGGTGCTGGTCGCATCGGTGCTGTTGGGTTTCCAGACCACACTGTTCAATGACATGCGCCCGTTTGGAGTCATGACGCAAGTAATGGTGCTCTTTGCTGCATGTGCGGGAGTGATTTATGGGGCAGAAATAGGCGCCGTTGCCGGATTAATTATTGGTTTGATGTATGACTGCGTGTTAACAACTCCGCTTGGGTTGGCATCTCTCGTACTCGGAGCAACTGCATTCGTTGCGGGTGCCTTTCCCTATTTCGTTCGTGATTCAAGTTGGTGGAACAAAGCAATCGCTGTGGCGATAGCCAGCGCGGTCGGCGAGATTCTGTTTCCCATTGCCCAAGCTCTCGTTGGTCTAGGCGGGTGGGTGCAATGGCGAATCTTTGTTGTGGCAGTGGTCGTGGCGCTCATCAACATGGTTCTTGCTCCATTGCTTATGCCGGTTGTCCGTTGGACGCTTAAAGAAACTTTGGTTGGGTAGCGATAGCGATGCCGCAAAATAATCAGACGCGCCGTTTGCTTTCGCTCGGCATTGTGGCCCTGGTGTTGATGGGGACCTTGACTGTTCGAATGTGGTTCTTGCAAGCGGTGAAAGCCGAGAGCGATGAAGAGATCGTCCTTTCCGTGCGCACGCGGACTATTCGCTTGTATCCAGAGAGAGGAAGAATTTTTGATGCAAAGGGACGCGTGGTTGCCGATAACAAGCGTGTTTTAACTGCAACGATCGATCGAGAAGTTATTCGCGACCCTGAAGATCGATTGTTGATGTTCCAACGGTTGTCGGGACCATTGCAAATCTCTGTGGAAGGTTTATTCAAGCGGTATGAAGACAAGCGGTTCGGACCGCTTGAAGCACTCCCACTTAAAGACGATATTTCCGAAGAGACAGCTCAGTTTTTGGTGGAACGGTCGGAGGATTATCCGGGCATTTACATTCGAGAAGATTGGAAACGCAATTACCCCTACGGGGCAATTGGCAGCCATGTCATTGGCTACATGGGCGCAATCTTGGAGAAGAATCTTGCGTACTACAAGTCCATTGGGTACGACCCCAATGAGCGTGTTGGCGGCTACGGAGTAGAGCAGTCGTACGAAACTATTTTGCGTGGCACGCCTGGATACGTGCGGTACGAAGTGAATGCGCAAGGAAAACTTCTGCGACTTGAAGAACGAGTTGAACCAATTGTTGGCAACGACATTGTGTTGTCCGTCGATATGGAGATGCAGCAGTTTGCTGAACAAGCTCTTGAAACTCAGCTCGGCATGCGTCGCCGGGTTGAGGCGGGAATCGTAAAACTCGAAGATGGAACTCCGGACCCTGCTAATCCAGATCCCGTGATGTACAAAGCGCCAGCGGGATCTGTGGTCATGGTCAATCAAGACAACGGTCAAGTTTTGGCAATGGCCTCGTATCCGCGGTTTGATTTGCGATGGTTCACGGCTGGAGTTTCAACCGAAAAGTTCGCACAGGTGTTTCCAAAATCTGATGACCCAGACATGTCTATTTTGGTGAACCGCGCTGTTTCGGGTCGCTATAACTTGGGTTCGTCGTTCAAACCGTTTGTCGCTTTTGCTGGGCTGGATTCCGGGCAACTAACCGGCGGTGCTGATTATGAATATTTGGACTTGGGTTCGTACAAGCTTGAAAGTATTCCGAACGGTCGCTGTCAAGACGGTGTGAAGTGCGTGTTTCGTAATGCCATCTGTGCTTCAACGGGTTCACCATGTCGATACGGAGTCGTAAATGTTGAGAGTGCACTTGCGGTATCAAGTGACGCTTTCTTTTACAAAATTGGCGAACAAATCCTGACCCAACGCGGTTATCAACCGATTCTGGAAAACGAAGTTCGCAAGTTTGGATTTGGCTCTCCAACGAACATTGACCTGCCGTATGAGTATGCAGGAACTATTCCAAGCAAAGCGCTGAAGAAGCGCATGGCGGATATTGGTGCGATTTCCAAAGAATCTGGACGGGCGTATTACGTCGGTGATCAGATTCTGTTTTCCATTGGGCAGGGGTTGCTCTCGGCTACGCCAATTCAAACTGCATCCGCATACGCCACGCTTGGCAATGGTGGCAAGGTGATGCGCCCGCATGTCGTGAAAGCGATACTGGCACCTGGTACACCCGATATAAAACCGGGCGTTGCGGATATCGGTTTTGTAAACATTCCCGACTCATCACAGGTGGTGGAACGTTTTGATGACGAGCAGCCAACTAGCACGTTGGAATTGGCGGAAACAAGTCTTCAACCGATCGTTCGTGGGTTGCAACGGGTGATTCGCGGCCCAGGCACGAATTATGACGGGTACCACAAGACCACAGGAGAGTTGTTGTTTCGTGGTTATCCATATGCAGAGCTACCGATTGCAGGGAAAACGGGAACCGCGCAGGGTTTTGGCAACTTGCCGTGGAATGACTCATCTGCATTCGGCGCATTTAGTTTGAGCCCGCGACCGGACTACAGGTACGCAGCATTTGCGTATTTGGAAAAGGCTGGTTACGGATCACAAGCTGCAGCACCAGTAGTGAAGTGCTTGTACATCGCACTTGCTGGTAAGTATCGGTTTGACCCACTGAACGTTGCTGATCCGCTAAACACCGCCAGTAGCGCTGCTGCGCAGCCAATGTATTTACGTAATCCGTCCTGCTTGGTGGGTGGTCGCTCAGAGAGTCGTGATTAATGGATTTAGCGTTTCTTAATCGAGTGATTCCTCGCAAACCCACTGCGAATCCGCTTGGGTTGCGTGGAAGTTATGCGGATCCCATTCGCAACATCGACTGGATTTTGCTGAGCGCTGTAATCGCTCAAGTCATCATTGGTCTCTTTACGGTGTTCAGTGCAACACGCCAACGCTTGATTGATCAGAACCTTGATGTCTTCGTGTATGTGCAGCGCCAAGTTCTGTTTGTGATTATTGCTGCAGCGGTAATGACGATTGTGATGTCGCTTGGTCATGATTGGCTTCGAGCCCAAAGCGGGTTTCTCTACGGAGCCGTCTTGCTACTGCTCATCATGGTGCTTGGCGCAGGGGCAGTAACAGGTGGCGCGCGATTGGCCTTCGACTTTGGGCCATTCTCTGTGCAGCCCGCAGAGTTGGCCAAACCTGTTTTGTTGATTTTGGTCTCGAGTTATCTCAGTGAATCCGTTCCAGAGAAAATTGATTGGCACCACTTTGTGATGACGCTCTACATCGTGCTGATTCCCTGTGGATTGATCTTGATGCAGCCAGACCTTGGATCTGCGTCGGTGATCTTGGCTGGTGTTGCCGGTGTTTTGTATGTTGGAAATGCACGTCGCCGATATTTGGCGCTGATTGGTGGAATGTTCGTTGCTACTGCTTTGGGTTTGATGGCGGCAGTTCCCAGTTTGCGTTATCAGGGAAACCGATTCGTTGCATGGTTTTTGCAGAACTCCAATAACAAAGATCTTGAAAACATTGTGTTGCAAGTGCGTTATGCCAAACGCGCCGTGTCGACTGGTGGATTCTTTGGCAAGGGTTATTTAGAGGGACCACTGACAAACGGAAAATATGTGCCAGTGCAATTTACGGACTTCCCATTTTCTGCAATTGGCGAACAGTTCGGCATGGTTGGTGGGGCAGTGGTGCTCGGAATTTTTGGTGTCATTCTTTGGCGTCTCTGGAGAACGGCACAAATGGCCCGCGACCGGTTCAGTTTCTTTCTGGCAAGTGGCGCCTTCACCATGGTGGTGTTTCAGATCTTTCAGAACATCGGCATGACCCTTGGAGTCACCCCGGTGAGCGGTTTGCCGCTGCCATTCATTTCATATGGCGGCTCGCATCTCATTAGTTCGGCCATCCTCATCGGCTTGGTCCAGAGCATTCACATGCGGAGGCTGTAGGAAGGCCTACCCCCATGGGGTAGCCTGAAGGTTACGGAAGGGCGTTTTGCCCCTCCCAAGGTCGATCACGCGATAGCGATTCGAACCCAGCATGCGACTCATCGTTGCGGCAGGTTGAAGCGCTGGACCGCGACGATATTGCACAGTGTGGGCAACGTTGCCCCGTTGGTGCGATATCCAATACAGGAAACGAGCAAGCACAATGAGTGAAATGAGCGCAGGGGTTCCTACCCCCGAGCAGCCACAGGGCAACGCACCACAGTCGGGTCAGCCACGTACGCCAGGAACTCCAGGAGGAGTGAAGAAGCGTCGTCGTGGTAAGCGCGGTGGACGCAATCGCAACAAGACACGTGTTGAGGGCGCAGCTGAGCAGAACGGCCAACATGCACAAAGCGGCGAGCCAGGTCAGACACCTCGACCAAGCCAGCCTCGGGTACCTCGTCCACCGCGTGAAAATCCGGTTGCACAAGACATGGAACTTCCAGATCCGCCGCGCGAAGGCATGATGGCAAGTTCGGAAGCAGCCGATGCTGCATTGGTGCGCAAGCCACAGATTGGCGACACCCGTCCAGCCCCTGCAAGCGCGGTAGCCGCAGCCAAGCCAGCCGCTGCAACAGCAGAAGGCGAAGCAAAGCCAAAGAGCCGTAACCGTCGTGGCGGTAAGCGGGGTGGGCGTAATCGTCGCAAGTCTTCAGAGCGCAGTGGCGACAGTTCGGTTGCAGGTACAGACGCAGAGCTGATTGAGCGTCGTCGCGGAAAAGAGCGCAACGGTAAAGCAGTTGGTCGCTACATGATGTGCGTGCAAGTGCGTGAAGAATTCACGCAAGTTGCCATGCTTGAAGGCCGCAGCTTGATTGAACATTACGTTTCACGTCCAGCCGATGACGAAACTCAAATTCACGGCAACATCTATTTGGGACGCGTGCAAAACGTATTGCCAGGTATGGAAGCTGCCTTCGTCGACATCGGTACGCAGAAAAATGCAGTGCTGTATCGCGGCGATGTGCAGTTCGATAAAGACGATGTGGTCGAGCAAGGTCCAGACCCGCGCATTGAGCAAGTGCTGAAATCGCGTCAAATGATTTTGTGCCAGGTGACGAAGAACCCAATTGCCGCTAAGGGCGGTCGATTGACGCAAGAAGTTTCGTTGCCAGGCCGTTTCGTTGTGCTCATTCCCGATTCACGCACCTACGGAATTTCAAAGCGTTTGCCAGAAGGCGAGCGTCGCCGTTTGCGTGGAATTCTTGATCGTATTAAGCCAGAACAGCACGGAATCATTGTGCGTACTGCTGCTGAAAACGCCACTGAACACGAACTCACCACTGACCTCACTCGATTGATTGAACAGTGGAATGAAATTCGTGCCAAGGCAGAGAAGGCAACTTCGCCAACATTGCTGTATCGCGAACCACCACTTGCGGTGCGAGTGATTCGTGAAGAATTCAGCAGCGACTATCGCGGCATTGTTATCGACGACGCTGCATTGTTTGAAGAAGTGCGCGACTACATTGGCGCATTCAACCCAGAGTTTGCCGATCGCATCGAACTGTACGACGCCGAGAAAGAAGGCTTACCACTATTTGAACAGCATCGCGTGCACGAGCAGTTGCGCAAAGCACTCGACCGCAAAGTGTGGTTGCCTTCAGGTGGTTCGCTCATTATTGAGCACACTGAAGCGCTCACCGTTATCGACGTGAACACTGGAAAGAACGTTGGTAAGTCCAACCTTGAAGAAACGGTGTTTCACAACAACCTTGAAGCAGCAGACGAAATTGCTCGCCAGTTGCGCTTGCGCGACATCGGCGGAATCATTGTTATCGACTTCATTGATATGGAAATTCGAGAGAATCGCCGCAAGGTGCTTGAAGCCTTTAAAGATGCTCTGTCGCGCGACAAAACCCGCACGCAAGTGTTCGAGATTTCTGAGCTTGGCTTGGTGGAAATGACCCGAAAGCGCATTGGTGAGGGGTTATTGACCAACTTCGCCGATCCGTGTGTGACCTGTGAGGGTCGCGGGGTCATGATCGACCTGTCAATGTTGGATTGAGCAGGGTTGGTTTAGTCAGAGTTGGGAAGCCCGATAGTTCAGGGGTAGAGTAGGAGACCGTTATGTACGCAGTAATCGCAACCGGAGGAAAGCAGGAGAAAGTCGCACAGGGCCAACAGGTCCATGTGGAACTTCTCAATGCAGCAGATGGCGCCGAGGTGAAATTCACCCCGGTGCTTCTTGTGGACGGCGCGACCGTATTGTCAACTCCTGGCGAATTGGCCAAGGCAATCGTGACTGCAAAAGTCGTTGGTAAAGCAGCCGGTCCAAAGATCGACGGCTTCACCTACAAGCGCCGCACTAACCAGCGCCGTCGCTTCGGACATCGTCAAAAGTATTCGGTGATTGAAATCACCAGCATTGCGAAAGGCTGAATCATGTCAAAGACCAAGGGTGGCGGTTCTACACGAAACGGTCGCGATTCAAACGCGCAACGACTTGGCGTCAAAGTATTTGACGGCACCAAGATCACCGCAGGAACAATTCTCATTCGTCAGCGCGGCACCAAGGTGCATCCTGGCAAAAACGTTGGCATTGGCAAAGACGACACCTTGTTCGCTCTTGCACACGGCAGCGTGAAGTTTGGGGAACGTCGTGGCCGCAAGGTTGTTGACGTTCTTCCAACTGCCTAACTGTTCTGCTGGAATTCTCCTTGAGGTGCTGCTGAGTTCACCTTGCGTTTCATTTCATTGACTTGACTGTCGTCATGTCAAAACACATGAAAGTTACAAAAAAATTACAAATCGCTCTTGGATTTACTGTTGCAGGCCTTTTGCTTGGAGCATGTGGATCGAGCAGCGAATCGACCGAGTCAACAGAAGCAGCAGTTGTTTCTGATTGCCCTACAGCCGACATTGTTGATGCCGCGAATGCAGAAGCAAAAGTCAATCTCATTGCTTTGCCAGACACCTGGGCGAACTACAAGGGAATTTTGCAGGCGTTCCGCGACAAGTATCCAGCAATCGAAAACCCTGTTGCCAACCCGGATGCTTCTTCAGCTGACGAATTGACAGCTGTTGAGACACTTGCTGGTCAGCCAGACATGCCAGACGCAGTGGACGTATCACCTGCATTCGCTCAGGAGTTCGACACCAAAGGCCTATGGGAGCCATATCAGCCTTGCTTGTGGGACGAAATTCCAACAACACTGAAGGATCCAGACGGCAAGTGGGTTGCTGCGTACTACGGCCTCATGGCTATTGGCGTGAACACCACAGTCGTGACAGAAGTTCCAACTTCGTTTGCTGAATTGACCGATGCAAAGTACAAGGGCCTCGTTGCACTGAACGGCGACCCACGTGAATCTGGTGCAGCCTTTGCTGCAGTAATGGCAGCTGCGATTGCAAATGGTGGATCGTTTGATGACATTCTTCCAGGCATTCAGTACTTCGCCGATTTGAAGAAGAGCGGAAACCTCTCAGGTTCAGACGTGACTCCAGCATCGGTAATCTCTGGAGAAACACCATTGGTTCTCGACTGGACATACAACTATCCAGGCCTTGCACCAACGCTTGCTGAAAACGGAGTTACGTTCGAAGTGAAAGTTCCTACAGACGGTGTTTATGGCGGTTTCTACGCTCAAGGTGTAGTGAAGAACAGCCCTCACCAGAATGCATCAAAACTGTGGATCAGTCACCTCATCTCTGATGAAGGCGCACTTGGATACATCGAAGGCGGAGCAATTCCTGCTCGTTTCGATGCTCTCGTTGCTTCAGGCAAAGTGACCCCAGAAATGATGAAGAACCTTCCGGATCCTGCATTGACCGCAAACATTGCATTCCCATCGTCAGACCAAGTTGCAAAAGCGAAAGAAGTTCTCGCAGCGCAATGGGGTCCAATGGTGTCAGGTAACTAGAAAATTCTCTCCCCGAGAAAAAGACCGTGAATCTTACGGTTAGGTCTGAAAGGGACTCGCTCACTGAGCGAGTCCCTTTTGGCATATTTAAAAGCATTAAGGGATTGATAGGACTCGCACCATTCACGCTTTTTGTCGCAGTGTTTTTACTTTGGCCAACTTTTAGTGTTTTCAGATCAGCGCTACAACCGGTTGAGGGGTCCAGTAAACCCGCAATGCTCGAAGCTATTTCGGGGCAGTATCTCGATGCAATTTTGTACAGCGTTCGACTGTCGGCACTTACAGCTGGATTAGGCGCATTGATTGGGACATTAGTTGCGGTGAGTGCGGTATCGCTTAATCAACTCAAAGGCTTGCGCAATGTTCTGGTTGGGTATTCAGCGGTAGCAGCAAACCTTGGCGGTATTCCGCTTGCATTTGCATTTGTCGCTTCACTGGGAATGCAAGGCTTGTATACGAAGTTATTGAGTGTGATCGGCATCAATCTTTCTGATCTGGGATTCAAGATTTCCGACTTTTCTGGAATTGTGATTGTGTATCTATATTTTCAAATTCCGCTGATGACTCTTGTGATGTTGCCAGCAGTGGATGGGTTGAAGACAACGCTCAGAGAGGCAGCCGCGAGCGTTGGAGCAACACCACGTCAGTACTGGAGAAGTGTTGGAATACCGTTACTTTCGCCGTCACTCCTTGGCGGGTTCTTGTTGCTTTTTGCGAATGCATTTTCTGCCTATGCAACTGCTTACGCACTTTCTGCCGGAAGTTCGAATCTTGTGTCGGTGCAGATTCGTTTCTATTTGCAAGGAAATACCATCACGGGAAAGTCGAACCTTGGCTATGCGCTCGCAGCATGGATGATCGTGGTGATGGTGCTTGCGATGTCTGGGTATCTCGGTCTGCGACGCAGATCTGAAAGATGGCGCAAATGATTCGGCGCAACTTATGGTCAAAGGTGGTTCTGATCGTTGTAGCTGCCTTCTATGTGTTGCCAATGATCGCTATGGCGAGGTTTTCATTCCAGCGAGTTCCTGTAATCAAATTGGGTTGGTCAACTTTGGGTAAGAACTGGACTGCCGATTCGCTTATTGATGCTGTGACGAGTGAGCGATTTCTTCAAGCTGGTTGGTTGAGCATTCGCTTGGCTTTGCTCAGTGTGGTGTTAAGCCTGATCATTCTTATTCCCACGACTGTGTATGTGCACGTCTTGAAAAAAGGCGCTAGATCGTACGTTGAGTTTTTGTCAATACTTCCTTATGTTGTTCCGCCGATTGCACTTGTTGTGGGTATTTCTGGAGCAATGAAGACGTTGGGAACATGGTTTCTTGCCAGCCCATTTAGCCTCGTTCCCTTCTATGTGATCATTTCCTTACCGTTCACATTTCGTTCGTTAGACACCAGCCTTGGGGCAATTGACTTGAAGACTTTGGTTGAAGCATCGCGCTCACTTGGTGCAAGTTGGATGCGGACCGTCCGCATAGTGATCTTGCCGAATTTGAAAGTGGGAATCATTAATGCGTCGTTTCTTAGTTTTGCAACGGTCCTAGGAGAATTCACCATTGCATCCCTGCTGCTGAAATTCACGCTTCCGGCGTATTTGGCCGAGTCACAAGGAAGTAACCCGCAAGGAACATTCTCTGTTGGACTTTTGCTCCTTGTAGTGAGCTCGTTGATGTTTGCCTTAATGAATCGTCTATTAAAGAGAAAGGGTCACGCCCTGACGGGTTTGACACTTTAGAACAGGAACAGTGATGAACCCTTCAGACACGGCACTCAGGTTTTCGCGAGTGCGCAAGACGTTTGGTCAAGTAATTGCATTAGACAGCTTTGACCTAGAACTGAAGCAGGGCGAACTTGTCACGTTGCTCGGTCCAAGTGGATGTGGCAAGACAACTGCATTGCGTATCGCTGCTGGATTCGAGCAACCAAATTCTGGATCGGTATTTGTAAAAGACAAAGATGTGACTGCACTTCCTGCCCATACCAGGAATATGGGAATGGTGTTTCAGAATTATTCGCTATTCCCGCACATGTCTGTTGCCGAAAATGTTGGCTTCGGGCTTCGTGTGCGTGGTGTAGATGCAGCCGAGCGAGACATGCTTGTGCGCGAGGCGGTGGGCCGGGTACAACTCTCGGGATTAGAGGGCAGATATCCGCATCAACTCTCTGGTGGTCAACAACAGCGTGTAGCGCTTGCTCGAGCAATGGTTTTTCAACCGGAGGTGTTGTTGCTGGACGAGCCTCTCAGCGCATTGGATGCCAAGGTGAGAGTGGAGTTGCGCGATGAAATTCGGACGTTGCAACGAGATGCAGGAATTGGTGCAATTTTTGTGACCCATGATCAGGATGAAGCACTGAACATCAGTGATCGAGTGTGTGTCATGAAGGATGGACAGATTCAGCAAATTGGATCGCCACGAGATGTTTATTTGCGCCCTGTCAATGGATTTGTTGCTCGGTTTATCGGCGCAATGAACGTAATTGAAGTTCAATTTTCGCAGCAGAATAAACCAACAATCGCTGGAGTTGAACTGGATAGTTCGATTGCAGGTCCATCTGGAAGCGCGGCACACATTTTGGTTCGACCAGACGCAGTTTCTCTCTGCTTGCGCGGAACATCCGGTTCAATTGACGGCACCGTGGTCGGGGAGCACTTCAGTGGGGCCACGACAATACTTCGCATCCGCCTCGATCAGGCTGAAGTCACGATTAGTGCAATGCTCGTATCGCGAAACGTTCAGATGAAAGTTGGAGATGGAGTCGGCGTAATCATTGACCCCAATGAGGTGCTTCTCGATTCCCAGGTTTAGTGCGTATCAATTCCCTGCGGGAGTCTGCTCTGTTCCCATCCCAATAGTGCTGCACCTTGCCTGCAGGCAAACCGGTCGGTCATTCCGCCAACGTAAGCAACGGCATCTCGCAGGGCTTGTTCACTATGCGACGGTGAGATTTCGTGGTGTGGCTGCGTAGCCATGAGGTGCGGATGAGCAACGTAGTGCTCAACAAGAGCACGCAATAAATCGATAACTGTTTTTGCTTGATTACGCGATGCTTCACGCATGTAGATGTTGTCGTAATTGAATTTGCGAAACGCCGCAAGCGCATCGGCTTCATTTGATTTCATGCCAACTCGGCCATTGTGCAAACTTGCACCGATCATGGAAGAAATGAATGCACGCAACTGGCTTGAGCGTGTTTCACCGCAATAGGTGCGCACGATGTCGGGCAACTGACTTGGTGAAACGATTCCGGTAACAACAGCGTCTTCGAAATCGTGACACACATATGCAATGCGGTCTGCCCATGACACCACTTCGCCTTCCGGTGTTTGCGGAGCGGGGCGTGACCACGAATGGTTGCGAATGCCGTCGAGAGTTTCGGAGCACAAGTTGAGCGGCACCAGCGTGACGTTGGCGCCCCACACTGCATGGTCAAAACCTTCGGGAATAAATGGACTGAGTGCGTCCTCGCTGGCGTGACCGCCAGGGCCGTGGCCACAGTCGTGACCTAGTGCGATGGCTTCAGTAAGTGCAACGTTGAGGCCGAGTGCCCGAGATACAGCGGTTGCAACTTGAGCAACTTCGAGAGCGTGGGTGAGGCGAGTGCGTTGGTGGTCTTGAGGGAACACGAACACTTGAGTTTTGCCAGCGAGTCGGCGAAATGCTGACGCGTGAAGAATGCGATCACGGTCGCGCTCGAAACATGTGCGGAATGGGTCTTCCTCTTCGGCGACTGCACGATTGCCGGCACCAAATGAACGTGTGGCCAGTGGTGCAAGAAGATCGTGTTCGCGTGCTTCGCGCTCTCGGCGGTCAACAATGTGTGTACTGCCTGCTCCTGCCCATGAATCGGCATGGGCAAAACGAATGCCGTCATTGTCGAAACCGTGCATGGTTTTCGCCCAAGCAATAGCTCTGCTGTGAGATTCGCTTGAGTCGATACCTTCTGCTGGGCCCTCGGCTGGTGTTTCCACGGTGTTCACGATATGGCACTCACGATAGATACGGGGTGTGGCACTAGTAGCCTAGAAACCCCCTATGAGTGCATTTGTCGATGAAGCCCAACTCAACGTTCGCGGTGGCGACGGTGGCTTCGGTTGCGTCAGTTTCCGTCGTGAGGGGCCAGTTGCATTCGGCGGTCCAAACGGTGGTGATGGTGGCGACGGTGGGTCAGTGTGGCTAGTAGCCGATCACAACGTTGCTTCGCTGTTGGCGTTTCGCGATCACCCGCACCGCAGGGCAGGCGATGGCGTAAACGGCATGGGTAAGGACTTGCACGGCCGCCGTGGAGCCGACCTGATTGTGAACGTTCCTGAAGGAACCCAGGTAAAAGATTTATACACGGGTGAAGTATTGGCCGACTTGCCAGTGCACGGATCGAAGTGGTGTGCATCGCGAGGCGGTCAGGGTGGTCGCGGTAACGCGCGCTTTTTGTCGAACCGTCGTCGTGCACCAAAGTTTGCGGAACAAGGCGAGCATGGGCTTGACCGTTGGCTAAAACTTGAATTGAAACTGATGGCCGACGTTGCACTTGTTGGTTTTCCAAATGCGGGGAAGAGCACATTCATTAGTTCGGTGTCTGCTGCAAAGCCAAAGATTGCGAACTATCCGTTCACCACGCTTGAGCCACACCTTGGCGTAGTTCGATTGGATGCGGAAACTGAATTCATCATTGCCGACATTCCAGGAATTATTGAAGGCGCGAGTCAGGGCAAAGGACTTGGTCATCAATTCCTTCGACACATTGAGCGTGCTCGCGTGTTGTGCGTACTCGTCGATCTTGCACCAATGGATGGCATGTCTGCGCAAGAACAAGAACGCATTTTGTTGCACGAGTTGGGCGAGTATCGACCAGATCTTTTGGAGCGCCCACGATTGGTAGTTGCAACCAAAACTGATGCCGCTGATGCGGTAACTATTGATGCGTGGAAGGGATCAAAAATGTCTGCGGTCACGCGCGACGGAGTGCGCAAAGTATTGGGTGACCTCGCCGACTTAGTGAAGCATGCGCGCACGCTAGAGCCACCAAAGCAAGGTGCTGTCGTCATTAAGCCAAAAGCTGAAGGATCGCGCGTCGAAAAACTTGGCGATTTGGAATTCCGTATTCATGGTCGCGAAGTTGAGCGCGCGGTTGCGTTAAATGACGTCACTACGCCAGACGCCATGAATTACATTGATGAGCGATTGAAGAGCCTGGGTGTGCATCGCTTGCTTGCGCGTGCCGGCGCTATTGAAGGAACCGTTGTGCACATTGGTACGTTTAGTTTTGAGTACACACCAGAGAGCTAATGATGCGAATCGTTGTCAAAATTGGAACCTCGTCGGTGACCGACGAGCATGGCGCAATCAATAACCATGCCATTCAAACCCTGTGCAATCAGGTTGCACAGTTGCGTGAGCAGTCTCATGAAGTACTGATTGTTACCTCTGGTGCAGTTGCTGGTGGCGTTGCAGCGCTTGGAATGAGTCAGCGCCCATCCGACACGCAAACGCTGCAAGCACTTGCAGCGGTGGGGCAGAGTCAACTGATGAATCGATACAACGAGTACTTGTCTGCGCGCGGGCTCATTGGCGCACAGGTGTTGCTGGTGCCAAACGACTTCATAGACCGCACGCAGTATTTGCACGCACGTCAAACGCTTGGTCGATTGCTTGAACTTGGTTGCGTGCCAGTCATTAACGAAAACGATGCCATTGCCAGCGACGAAATTCGCTTTGGCGACAATGACCGTATTGCTGCACTCGTTGCGCACAGTGTTGGCGCCGATGCACTGGTGTTGCTCACCGATATTGGAGGTTTGTATACAGCAGACCCACGTATCGATGCTTCGGCAACTCTTGTTGAACAAGTTGGTGCGGACGATCCGTTATTGACAGTAAACGCAGGTTCTGCTGGTACTGCTCGCGGAAGTGGTGGAATGGCTTCCAAGCTTTCAGCTGCACGCATTGCTTCATGGTCGGGTGTGCGCACAGTGATTGCCAGTGCAAGCAAGGCAAATGTATTGCAGGATGCCATTGACCAAAAGGCTGGTGTCGGAACGCAATTCTTGCCCCACAACAGAAACCTTTCTGCGCGAAAACTATGGATCGCGTTTGCTGCTCAGCACGTGGGTTCAGTTGTTGTAGACGACGGAGCAAAGAACGCATTGATTACCCGCAATACGTCACTGCTTCATGCGGGAGTTGTGGAAGTGAGCGGAGACTTTGCCGCGGGTGACACCGTGGAAATTGTTGATGTCCGTGGTGTTTCATTTGCTCGAGGCATGGTGGGTATCGACGCTGTGCAGGCTGGAGCTGCTGCCGGTTTACAAAGTAGCGATTTACCTGAAGGGGTAGACCCAGAACTCGTTCATCGCGATGATTTGGTTATCTTGCTCGACAAATAGTCACGCATCGTTTTCTCGCCAAGTGCGCTGAGCGCAACTGCGTAGGTCGCCGCACCAAGGAGAGTTCCGGTAGCAACACGGGCGAGTGCCCCAAGACCGGCATCACTACCAATATGGCGATTGGCGAACCACACGACAAACGACATAACTCCTGCGGCAAAAACGATTCGCGCGATATTGAATGCCAATTCGGTCAGTTTGATATCGACCTCGGTGCTCTCCAGTACGAGCAGGGCAACAAGCGCTGAAATGAGATAAGCGATGGAGAAGGAAAGACCTAGTCCAAAGACTCCGTGTCTATCTACAAGCACAATGGCAAGCACAATGTTGATTGCGTTTTCACCAACGTTGATGAAAAATGGTGTTCGCGTGTCGTTGCGAGCATAGAAACCGCGAAGAACAAACAGGTAAATCGAAAATCCAGCCAACCCAATTGCAAGACCGGAAAGTGCGCGGGCTGTGTTTTCAGTTGCGGCTGCCGAGAAGTTGCCGTGTTGGAACAGCAATCCGATGATGGGCTTGGACATGACCCATAGTCCACACGATGCAGGGATAGTAAGAAGCGCGGTTAGTCGAATGCCGCTTGACATGGTCTGCGAAAACTGTTGGTGGTCTCCTCGGTGGAACATACGGGCGAGGTCGGGAACGAACGTGGTGGCAATGGAAACCGCAAGTAGTCCGTGCGGTAATTGCAGCAATACGAATGCTTTGGAATAGGCATCTACTCCGCCGCTGCCCGGTGAAGCCAAGTTTTTAATGACCACAAGCGCAACTTGATTAGCGGCAACATAACCAAGTGTCCACAATGACAGTTGGATGAGCTTTTTGACTGCAGGGTGTGCAAATTGCGGAGCGAAGGTGAATGACATTCCGTGCCGAAGAACAGCGATGCCTTGGACAACCGCCATGACAACGATGCCAAGTGTGGTGCCAAGACCAAGAATCCAGATTGCGGCTTGATCGTTTTGCACAGAGTCAATCGACAAGTTGTCGCCTGACTTCGTAAGTGGCAACAGGCAAAAGAATCCGATGGTCACGATGTTGGCCAGCGCTGGCGACCATGCAGCAGCAAAAAACAGTTTGCGAGCATTCAGTAGCGCTGAGGTGAGTGCGCTCAACCCGTAAAAGAAAATCTGCACCACAAAAACTCGGGTGAGTGAAGTACCGACACTGCGAAATACCTCGACATCAACGCCGCTTGCTGGGTGTAGTGAGAAAATGTGGAAAATTGCAGGCGCTAATAAGACAGCAAGTACGGTGATCGCGACGAGGACAATGGCGGAAACGCTGATGATCGCGTCCTGGCTTTTGACGCCTTTGAATTCAAAGTCGTCGCGCTCAACAAATTGGGCAAACAGTGCAACGAGGCTGGCCGAAAGCACGCCGCCAATGAGCAGCTCGTAAATCGCATTAGGTGAGTTATTCGCACTGTCGAACGCATCGGCGAGTGACGTTTGTCCAACGATGATGCCAAAAACGACAATTCGGATGAGACCGGTGAGACGGGAAACTGCGGTTCCCGAAGCAACTACAAGGTTCGATCGAGCAAGACCGGTCATGAGCATCTCCATCGTAGGCGCAAGGGCCCTAAACGCTAGGGTTGCACGAATGAGCAAGAGCTTTGAATCAGTGCAAGAAGTCCGTGACGGATTAAAAAAGGTCAACTATTTGGCCGATGATGGAATCGCCAGCGTGGTCTATTTGGCCCAGCGATTAGGCAAGCCGATCCTTGTTGAAGGACCAGCCGGTACGGGTAAAACCCAATTGGCAAAGAGCGTGTCCGAAATGCTGAATGCTCGCTTGATTCGTTTGCAGTGCTACGAAGGTCTCGATGAGTCGAAGGCGCTGTACGAATGGAACTACAAGAAGCAGTTGCTGCGCATTCAGGCTGACAAGTCGAGCGATTCATGGAGTGAAGTCCATGACGACATTTTCAGTGATGAGTTCCTGCTTACTCGTCCATTGCTTGAAGCAATTAGCAGCACCGACCCAGTGGTGTTGTTGATTGACGAAGTAGACCGTGTAGAAATCGAAACCGAAGCACTGTTGCTCGAAATTCTGTCTGAGTACCAAGTATCAATTCCAGAACTTGGAACCATTACGGCAAAGCAAATTCCGATGGTGTTCCTCACCTCGAACAACACGCGCGAATTGTCTGAAGCATTGAAGCGCCGTTGCTTGTTCTTGCACATCGACTATCCAGACATGGATCGTGAAAAAGAGATCGTGCTCACCAAGGTTGAAGGCATTACCGAGAACCTTGCAGACCAAATCGCTCGTATTGTTCGCAGCATCCGTCAGCTCGATTTGAAAAAGGCTCCATCGGTGAGCGAAACACTCGACTGGGCACGCACCTTGATCTTGCTCGGTATCGATCACATCGATGCTCAAGAAGCGAAAGACACATTGCACATTCTTCTCAAATACCAGACGGACATTGCCAAAGCGGCGAAGGAACTGTCGGTCGACAAGTGAGTTGATGAAATGCCAGTTCTCGACTTGATGTCGGGTTTTATTGTCGAACTTCGCAATGCGGGTTTGCCAGTAAGCCTCACCGAAAACCTGGATGCGATGGAAGCGGTCAAGGAAATTCCGCTTGAAGATCGTGACGCATTTAAATACGCGCTCGCCGCAACGTTGGTGAAGAGCCAAAGCCATTGGCGCGCGTTTGAAACTATTTTTGAGGTGTACTTTTCGTTACGCGGTCCTGAATACAGCATCATGCAGGATGGTAAAGAAAACGACGAGTTGTGGCGTGAGCAGCAGGATTTGCAGATGCAAGGCGAAGGCAAAGGCCAAAGCGGCGGAAGCATGGACGGCCTTACGCCGGAAGAAATTGCTGAAATGTTGATGAACGCACTGATGAATGGCGACCAAGCCATGATGAAGGCGCTAGCCAAGCAATCGGTGCAGCGCTTTGCTGGTATGGAGCCAGGACGACCGGTAGGTGGTACCTATTACCTGTATCGCACCTTGCGCAACCTCGACCTCGACAACATGCTTGACAAGTTGATGGAAGCGAATAAGCAGCAGGCTGCTGAAGAATTGACCAATCTTGAACAGCGACTAGAAAAAGATGAATTTGAAAGTCGAATTGAACAGTTCAAGCAAGAAGTAGAGGCAGAAATTCGCCGCAAACTTGTTGCCGACAGAGGCGCAGAAGCAATGGCGAAAACATTGCGTAAGCCATTGCCTGAAGACGTTGAATTTATGCACGCAAGTCGCGATGAAATGCAAAGCCTTAAAAAAGCGTTGCAACCGCTTACACGCAAACTTGCCGCGCGACTTGCTCGCAAACGCCGCCATGGACGTAAGGGTCCACTCGACTTCCGTAATACGGTTCGTCACTCGCTGAGCTATGGCGGAGTTCCGGCTGATCCAAAGTTCAAATACCCTCGTCCGGCAAAACCTGAGTTGATGGTGGTTGCAGATATATCGGGAAGCGTCGCAGCATTTGCTCGTTTCACCCTCATGTTGGTGTACGCCATACAGGGGCAGTTTTCGAAAGTGCGCTCGTTTGTGTTTATCGACGGAATTGACGAAGTGACGAGTTACTTCAAAAACACCGAAGATATTTCAGATGCAATTCATCGCGTAAACACCGAAGCCGATGTGGTGTGGGTGGACGGACACTCCGACTACGGCCATGCCTTCGAAGTGTTCTGGGAACGGTATGGAAAAGACATCAACTCAAAGACCACGATTTTGTTGCTCGGCGATGCGCGAAACAATTATCACGCAACCGGTTCGTGGGTCGTGAAAGAAATGCAAAAGCGTGGTCGCCACGTGTACTGGCTGAACCCCGAACCAAAGAGTTACTGGAATACGGGAGACTCCGTGGTGGGCGAGTACGGCACCTTCACCGACGGTGTGTATGAGTGTCGCAACCTCCGTCAGCTTGAGGGCTTCGTCGAAAAACTGGTATGAGTAAAACCCGTATCGTGCTGGTGCGGCACGGCGAATCAATTGTCACGGTAAATCGAGTTCTTGGTGGCCCGCGCACATGTTCGGGTCTGTCTGAGTTGGGCAAACTCCAGGCAGCGCGACTTCGCGATCGAATTGCACAGACCCAGGAACTGTCCATTGATGTGTTGATGTCGAGTGGGTATCCGCGCGCGCGCGAGACAGCAGAGATTATTGCTCCTGCGTTATCGAGCCTGCCCATCAATATCGACACGAATTTTGGCGAGCACGATCCGGGACCAGAGTGCGACGGACTGACCTTTGACGAATTCGTTCGCCGGCACGGATCGCCCGACTGGGGTGCCGATCCGAACGCCGAGTTCTTTCCTGGTGGAGAGACGATTGCTCAGTTTCATTCGCGAGTGTCGGGTGCATTGAACAATTTGCTGCGTAAATATTCTGGAAAGTCAGTACTGGTCGCGTGCCATGGTGGCGTGGTTGACGCAGTTCTGCGACTGACCATGCAGACTCCGCCAACTGGTGCGTTTGAGGTGCACACGAAGAATTGTTCGATCACCGAATTGGTCGAGGTGCGCGCAGGACATTTCGCGATCATGCGGTACAACGACCATGCGCACCTGCATGGTTTGCCTCTGGCAACAAACAACTCGTAAGCACCATGACTGCACGGAACCAGCTGCCAATTGTGGTGGTGGGTGCAGGTTCGGCTGGAGTTGTGGTGGCCTCCCGGTTGGCCACAGACCCATCAATCTCGGTGTTGATGCTGGAGTCGGGTAGTGCACTTGGCGGAAGTTCGTTGCGCAACTACATGGTTGGCATGACGGGAATGCATGATGACTACGAATGGGAGCGTGACTTTGGGTGCCCAGGTTGGAGATGGGATGCCGTGCGCAAAACGTTTGCAGCAATGCCAGACACCTTGCACCCTGTTGAGCCAGGCGAGGCTGGTCAGGTCGACACTGCGCTCGTTGAGGCCGCGATTTCTGTAGGAGTTCCACGAGTAGAACAACTGGCACGCGATACACAGAGCTGTCGGGGTGCTGGATTCTGTTCGCTCACCATGAGCAATGGTGTGCGCCACAGTGTGGTGGAAACATATTTCACGCCGTTGGGAAACCGATCGAACCTGGCGGTGCGTGTGAATGCGGTTGTCGAGTTTGTAGTCATGGATGCAACGCGTGCTGTTGGGGTGCGACTTGTAGGCGGGGAGTACATAGAAGCACGAGGTGTTGTTGTGTGTACTGGCGCTCTTACAACGCCGGTACTGCTGCGCCGCAGCGGCATTGATCGACCTGGTATTGGTATTGGTCTTCAAGACCACCCATCAATTGCAATCACGCTGGCATTGCGTCAGAAGCAACAGTCGGCAATACGCATTGGCGCCAATGTTCGGATCTCGTCTCACAAGGGAAATGCGGACATTCATGTGTTGTCGCTGAATGAAACCGACGAGTCGGGAATGTTCGGTGCATTGATTGCGGGTGTGATGCAGGTGCATTCTCGTGGCGAAGTGAAGTATGACTCAGTAACGGGTACTGGCATTGCGACGTTCAACCAACTCAGCGATGAGCGGGACAAGGAAGCCATGCGCGACGCTGTGCGGTTTGTGTACAAATTGGCAAGTTCACAATCGGTGAGCAGCATTGCAGGCACATTGCTGAGTGATGCCAATGGAACGACTGCGCAGTGGATCTGCGATGCCACTGACAACGAAATTGATGATTGGGCGTTACGGCAAGTTGGCGCCTATTCGCACGCCGCCGGCTCGTGCGCAATGGGAAATAGTCGCGACGCTATGGCCGTGGTTAATGAACGAGCAGAAGTAATTGACTATCAAAACTTGTGGTTGTGCGACGCATCAATTTTGCCGACCTTGCCACGTGCAAACACGCACTTGCCTGTGGTGATGGTTGCTAATCGGGTGAGTGAAATGTTGCTCGAAACCCTAAACGAATCGCGCTAGTCGCGAGCCCACTGCAGCGAACGGCTTACAGCGCGCTTCCACAGCTCGTAATCGTTTGACTCGGTTCCAGAAAGTGAAGGTGCAAACTGCCGATCAAGTTGCCATGCATCGGTGACTGACTGCAGAGAAGGCCACACTCCTTCAGCAAGTCCTGCAAGGTAGGCAGCGCCCATTGCTGTGGTTTCCAGCTCGCGTGGGCGAAGCACGTTGACTCCCAGTTGATTAGCTTGCAGTTGCAGCAGAATGTCCATCACTGCCGCGCCACCATCGACCCGCATATCGGTTACAGAAACACCTGCAGCGCTGGTCATGGCGTCAACGACATCGCGTGTCTGGAACGCGATTGATTCCACAACAGCTCGCGCAATGTGTGCACTCGTCGTTCCACGCGTGATGCCAAGAATTGCGCCGCGAGCAAACGGGTCCCACCACGGGCTTCCGAGCCCGGTAAATGCTGGAACAACCACAACTCCGCCAGTATTCGGCACTGATTCTGCAAGTGGTCCAATGTGTGAAGCGTGATCGATGATGTTGATACCATCGCGAAGCCATTGAATAGCGCTTCCGGTAACAAAGATCGCGCCTTCAAGTGCGTATGTGGTTTCGCCAGTGCCCAAGTCCCACGCAACTGTGGTGAGCATTCCTTCGGTTGGCGGTGGGCAAGCGGTGCCCACGTTCATGAGCACAAAACTTCCGGTGCCGTAGGTGTTCTTACTGCTTCCAGTTTCGAAGCATGCCTGACCAAATAGGGCGGCTTGTTGGTCGCCAGCAATTCCTGAAATGGGAATTCCTGAAGGAATACCAGAGGCGATGGCGGTTACGCCTGCGCGGCCACTTGATGGAACAACTGTTGGTAATGCCTGCATCGGAACACCAAACATCGAACAGAGTTCAGTGCTCCATTGCATAGTGGTGATATCGAACAACATGGTGCGGCTTGCGTTTGAAGCATCGGTAACAAATGAAGTGCCTTGCGTGAGATTCCAAATAATCCAGCTATCAATGGTGCCAAGTGCAAGGTTTGGTGAAACGGGTACATTCCCGTGCACCAGCAGCCATTCCATTTTTGAACCAGAAAAATACGGATCAAGAACGAGGCCGGTTTTTGCCCGCACAAGTGGAAGCTCTGAAGCGAGTTCGCCACAGCGATCAGCGGTGCGTCGGTCTTGCCACACGATTGCTTTGCCGTATGGCTTGCCTGTCGTCTTGTCCCAAGCGAGAACGGTTTCTCGTTGATTGGTAATGCCAATGGCTGAAATTGGCGCATTCACTTGAGCGATGACAGTGCTCAATGTTGCGTGTACAGCGTTCCAAATTTCGTTTGCGTCGTGCTCTACCCAGCCCGGGGTAGGAAAGTACTGAGTGAATTCCTGATATGCCGAAACCGATGGACTGCCATCTGCGAATACCGCTCGTGATCGAATTCCGGTGGTGCCTGCATCAATTGCAATGACGACAGCAGGGTTGCTCATGGTTTATTCAGATTGCTCTGTTGCGATGGGTCGATATCGCGGGGTTGATCGTCGGTAGGAATGGCACACGAGCCAAGCAGTGGAAGTGCAGCGACAAGCACAATGAGCAACATTGTTCGAAATCGTCTTGAATGGTTATTCATCAGAGTGTTCATCACTTGTTGGTGTTGTGTCTATTGGTAATTCAACAATAAAGCGTGCGCCACGAATTCCATCCGTACGGTTCTCCGCCCAAATTCTGCCACGGTGCAGTGTCACGTGTTCTCTGGCTAGAGCAAGCCCAAGACCAGCACCCTCAGTTCCAGTGCGCCTACCAGCAGCTCCACCACGAGAGAAACGTTCAAAGATTTTGCTGAACTCTCCTTCGATCAAGCCGTCGCCATCATCCTCAACGACAATCCACACATTGGTTGCAGTTGGTTCCTCGTCGGCGAGTTGAATGACAATCTTTGGTTTACCACTGCTGTGAATTCGCGCATTGTCGATGAGATTTGCGATAACTCGCGCTAAACGCCGTTTATCTCCTTGAATGGCAACAAGGGCGGCAATATCATTACAGCGAATTTCGGTTCGAGGAAGACTGCTAACCGACACGGCTTGCTTGATGAATTCAAAGAGTGACAGTCGTTCGAGCACGAGACGAATAGCGCCCGCATCAAACCGCGAAATTTCAAGCAAGTCTTCAACAAGGCCTTGGAACCGAACTACATCGCTTGACAGCAAGTCGAGCGCTGCCTGCGACCGCTCTGGAAGGTCGTCGCGGCGCGATTCAAGTACTTGTACAGAAGCGGCCAAAGTCATCAGAGGGCTTCGCAATTCGTGGCTGACATCTGAAGTAAATCGGGCATCGCGTTCAACTCGCTCTTGCAGTGTCGCCACCATGTCATTAAATGCCGAGGTGAGGGCTTGCATGTCTGGGTCGTCGGTGGGTTCAAGACGTGTTTCTAGTCGGCCATCAGCTATCGCGCGAGCTGCTTGCGCGGCATTGGCAAGTGGTCGCACTGCGCGTCGCGAAGCAAACACGCCGAGAGCAATGCCAACAAATGTGGTGGTGAATGCGGCAAGGGCAAGTGCTAGTCGCACGCTTTGGAGCGCATCGCGCACCTCACGCAAATTGTCGTATTCGAAATACATGGCGTTAATGCGAGGTAGTGGAATTCCAACAACGAGTGCCTGGCCTTTCAAGCTGTCCACAATCATGGTTGCCGCTTTTTGATCGCGTTGCACTCGCTGTAAGAGAGCAGGTGGAATCATCCGGGGAGAAAACAATGGGCTACTACTTGTCCACTTGTTTTCGAAGTAGATCATGCGGTGTGCGGTTCCGCCTTGATCGAGCGCAAGCAGCACCTCTGTAGAGGATCGAAGTAGGTCATTCTGCGTTCGTCGAGCATTGGTGATGGCTTGATTGGTTTCTGCTGCTACGCGCTGTTCCACCAAGTTTGACCGAGTGAATGAATACGTCACCAAGGCAAGAACGCTCGAGAGAAGTAGTGCTCCAATAACGAAAATGAGCAAGATTCGATTTCGCAAACCAATTCTTCGCGGCCGTAATCGGTGCACCGAATTACGAATAAGTTTGCGCGTGCGGGTTAGGCGATATCGGCTGTTTGGCTCGTCGGAAAAAATGTCGGTCACGATTGCAAGCGATAGCCAAGCCCGCGAACTGTTACGACATGTGTGGGGTTGGCTGGATCGGTCTCTACCTTCATGCGAAGTCGTCGAATGTGTACGTCTACTAAGCGACCGTCGCCGAAGTACCCGTATCCCCACACTTTGTCGAGCAATAACTCGCGACTAAACACTCCGCCCGGATCGTTGGCAAGCTCGCAGAGTAATCGGAATTCGGTTTTTGTCAATTCAACTTCCGCATTATCGAGCAGTACTTTTCCTTCATCGGGAATGATTTCCAAATTGCCAAATACCAACTTGGAGTGGCCAGGCTTCGAGGGTCGCACACGTCGCAATAGTGCCCGAATGCGAGCAGCAAGTTCCTTTGGCGCAAATGGTTTAGTGAGGTAATCGTCAGCTCCGGCTTCAAGACCAGCAACGACGTCGTGAGTATCTGCGCGCGCAGTCACCATGACGATTGGGACGTCGCTTGACTTACGAATATTGCGACACAATTCAAAGCCATCAATGCCCGGAAGCATGATGTCAATCAGCACTACATCGGCTGGATGTTTCGAGAAGATAGCGATTGCCTCTTCGCCGCTTGCGGCTTCGTCAACTATCCAGCCTTCGTCTTCAAGAGCGAGCTTTACAGATGCGCGAATTCGCTCGTCGTCTTCAACGGCTAATACGCGAATACCCACAGTCACAATGTTTACTCTCTCTTTGCGCTTGCAGCCATGATCAGACCTGAGAGCTGATCAAATATGGCTGGGGCAGTGGTGAGTATCTCGGCAGGTCTCGGGGCGTTACCTGCGAAATCGCCACTTCGGCAGCCTGCCTCATGGGCAATCAGGATGCCGGCAGCGATGTCCCACTGGTGGAGGTTCTCCTCAAAATATGCATCGATGCGACCGCATGCAACAAAGCACAGGTCAATTGCAGCGGCGCCTGCGCGACGAATATCGCGAATCTGGTGGATGAACTTGGAAACCCGTTGTGCCTGAATGGTGCGTTGCTCTGCTGAGTAGCTGAAGCCAGTGCAGACCAATGCTTGGGATACGTCGGTGATGTTGTTTGAACGAATTGGTGTGTCGTTTAAAAACGCGCCACCACCACGAGTCGCAGAAAACATTTCGCCGAGCGCAGGTATATATACGACACCAGCGAGCGGGCCATTGTTGTCTTCCGCTCCGATTGACACCGCCCATGCGGGCAGGTCGTACAGAAAGTTGGTCGTGCCATCAATTGGGTCGATGTACCAGGTGATGCCGCTCGTTCCGGCAATTGATGCACCTTCTTCGCCAACAATGGCATCGAGTGGACGCCGTTCGCGCATGCCCTCGACGATGAGTTTTTCTGACGCGCGATCAAACTCGGTGACCATGTCGGTGGCTGTTGATTTGGTTTGCACATTCTGCAGTCCAGCCTTGCGACCGGCAAGTGCCATGTCGCCCGCAGCACGAGCGAGCTCACTTGCAACGAGAAGTAATTCGTTGGCAAGGGTCACGAAGTGCGAGTTTCCTTATCTGCAAGCTCTCGCCATTCACCGATTGCGCGAAGTGCAAGGACTGCAACAATGCTCATACCAGAAGCGCCAATCAGTGCTCCAGTGAACATTCCAATTCCGTTTGGTACTGCACATGACCCTGAACACTGCACGTCAACCATGAGGTAGCCCATGGCTGCGCCGGCGATCCCAGAAGTAAGGATTCCAGCGAAAGCAATTGCTCTGGCGCGAATGGATGGCAATGCCGAAAGGGGGCGTTCTGAACCAGGGGTAGTGGACACGGCAACAGCGTAGTTGTCGTATCGTTGGGCACATA
>Ga0208788_1000158_pt1 | contig 35157 bp, 33 predicted proteins | sample Wag4_2014_7_11_3_FD_187363 | JGI IMG/M metagenome (GOLD analysis project Ga0208788, IMG submission 187363) | Fresh water mixed with fracking chemicals microbial communities from Ohio, USA - Utica-2 Time Series FC 2014_7_11 (SPAdes) (version 2) ...
GCCTACGACGCGGCTCAGAGTGCGCTCGAGCGGCATGTGGCTGCGTTGCGTGCCCCTCTGGCCGCACCCCATGTAGAGGCCCTCTCTCAACATGCTGTGCGTCGTGGCTTTGCGCCCGAAGACTACAAGGCTGCCGTGCTTCGGGCGAAAGACTACGTGGCCGCAGGCGATGCCATGCAGATAGTGCTGGCCCAGCAGATCGAGCGCCCTTATGCGGGCTCTCCCCTCTCGCTCTATCGCGCGCTGCGGGCACTGAATCCGTCGCCTTACATGTACTTCTACGATATGGGCGACTTTCAGATTGTCGGGGCTTCACCCGAGATCCTTGTGCGACAGGACCAGATCGTCTCATCCGATCCCCAACAGCCCGTGCGGACCAAGGTGACGGTGCGGCCGATTGCAGGCACGCGCCCGCGTGGCAAGACCCCGCAGGAGGACCAGCAGCTTGAGCTGGAACTGCGTGCAGACCCTAAGGAGTGTGCCGAGCACGTCATGCTCATCGACCTCGCAAGAAACGATGTGGGCCGAATCGCCGAGATCGGCTCGGTGAAAGTGAACGAGCAGATGGTGGTGGAGCGTTATTCACATGTTATGCACCTCGTGAGTGACGTCGAGGGCGTTCGCAAGCAGGGCCTGAGCGCGATGGATGTACTCAAAGCCAGTTTCCCGGCGGGAACCCTCAGCGGTGCCCCCAAGATTCGAGCCATGGAGATCATCGATGAGCTTGAACCTGTGAAGCGGGGGCTTTACGGCGGAGCCTGTGGCTACCTTTCCTTCAGTGGCGAGATGGATCTCGCCATTGCCATTCGCACGGGCGTGCTGAAAGACGGCACCCTCTACGTGGGTGCAGGTGCGGGCGTGGTGGCCGACTCTGTGCCCGAGAGCGAGTGGCAAGAGACCGAAAACAAAGCGCGCGCGGTGCTGCGTGCGGCAGAGATCGCAGAGCGGGGGCTTGAGCCATGAGGCCGCGCATCTTCATGCTCGACAACTACGACTCATTTACCTACAACCTGGTCCAGTACCTGGGCGAACTCGGCGCGGAGGTCACCACCCGTCGCAACGATGAGGTGAGCGTCGAGGACATTCTGCAGGCGTATCGGCCCGATGGGATTGTGGTCTCTCCAGGGCCGTGCACGCCGAGCGAGGCAGGTATCTCGGTCGCCCTGATTCAGGCGGTCGCAGACCAGGCAAAGCCCATCCCGCTGCTGGGTGTCTGCCTTGGCCACCAGTCGATTGGCCAGGCCTTTGGGGCCAAGATCATCCGTGCCAAAACCCTCATGCATGGCAAAACGTCCCCCGTGCGGCATGAGGGCCAGAGCGTCTTCAAAGGCCTAAACAACCCCCTCACGGTCACCCGGTATCACTCACTCGCCGTCGATCGATCAACCTTGCCCGCGGAGATGCTGGTGACCGCAGAGACGGACGATGGGGAGGTGATGGGCATCGCGCATCGCACACTGCCCATCCACGGGGTTCAGTTTCATCCCGAGGCCATTCTCACCGAGCAGGGTCACGCACTCTTGCAGAATTTTCTGGAGACCATCTGATGCCCGCCGCATCCGAACTCACCCTGCCTCAGGCCCTCAATCAACTGGTGGCGCGGCAGGACCTGAGTCGAGAGCAGATGCTCTCGGTCATGCGACGCATCATGGGTGGGGAGGTGCCCGCGACCCAAGTTGCCGGCTTTTTATTGGCGTTGCGCGTCAAGAAGGAGTCGGTGGCCGAAATTGCAGCTGCTGCAGAGGCCATGCGCGAGTTCGCCACACCGGTACAGGTTGATTTGTGCGATGTTGAGGGCCTGGTCGACCTCTGCGGCACGGGCGGCGATGGGCAGCACAGTTTCAATATTTCGACGACAGCCATGTTTGTCGCCTCTGCCGCGGGCGCGAAGGTTGCAAAGCATGGCGGCCGAGCCGTCTCCTCCAGCACGGGCAGTGCCGATGTGCTTGAGGCCTTGGGCGTCAATATTCACCTACCTCCCGAACGGGTGAGCCAGTGCGTGCGCGAAGTGGGCGTGGGCTTTATGTTTGCGCCCAATCACCACAGCGCCATGAAACATGTTGCGCCGATTCGCAAAGAGCTCGGTGTGCGCACGGTGTTCAACATCCTCGGTCCGCTCACCAACCCTGCCAGTGCAAGGCATCAGCTGATGGGGGTCTTCAATGTCGAGCTGGTAAGAACCCAGGCTGAGGTGCTGCGCAGTCTGGGCTCCAAGCATGTGGTGGTGGTCCATGCACGCAATGGCCTCGATGAGATTGCCATCGATGGCGAGACTTTTATGGCGGAGCTCACCCCCGAGGGCGACATTCACGAGAAGCTGATCTTTGCTCAACAGTATGGGGTTCCGGCGTACAGCGCCGATGAGCTCACCAAGGGCCTCGGAGCGCGCACGCTCGACGATGCCAAGGCGCGCCTGATATCAGCTCTCGAGAACGAGCCTGGGCCCGCGCGAGATATTGTGGTGATGAATGCGGGCGCAGCCCTCTGGGCGGCCGATGTGGCCAGCAGCCTCGCCGATGGCATCCGCCAAGCTCGCGCAGCCCTTGAGAGCGGGGCAGCAAGGGCCAAACTCCAAGCCTTTATCGAATTCACTCAAGCGGGCTAAGCCATGAGCAGCGACATCCTGAAGACCATCCTCGAGACCAAGGCGCAGGAGGTCTCAGCCGCTCGCGGCCGGACCTCTGAGGCGCAACTCCTGGCAGACATTCGGTCCGCCGAGGCGCCGCGTGGGTTTCTCGCGGGACTTCGAGCCAAGCGAGCCCACGGGCATGCGGCCGTCATCGCCGAGATCAAGAAGGCCTCGCCCTCAAAAGGCGTTATTCGCGCAGATTTCCAGCCGGCCTTGCATGCCGAGCAGTACGCCAGGGCCGGTGCGGCCTGCCTCTCTGTGCTGACCGATGCACAGTACTTCCAGGGGGCGCCTCAGTACCTCAGGGATGCACGTGCGGCCTGTGGCTTGCCTGTCCTTCGCAAGGACTTCATGGTCGACCCCTATCAGGTCCTCGAAGCCCGTGCCTGGGAGGCCGACTGCATTCTCCTCATTGTGGCGGCGCTGGGCGATAGCCAGCTTGCCGAGCTTGAGGCTGCCGCCGTGGAGCTTGGCATGGATGTATTGGTCGAAGTCCATGACAGGGCCGAGCTCGAGCGCGCCCTGCGGCTGCACAGCCCCTTGTTGGGCATTAACAACCGCAGCCTGAGAAGCTTTGAGACTCGGCTGGATACAACCCTGGGGCTGCTCTCGAGCGTGCCCACAGACCGCCTCCTCGTAACCGAGAGCGGCATTCACACCCGCGAAGATGTCACACACATGCGCGAGCATGATGTGCATGCTTTTCTGGTGGGCGAGGCCTTCATGCGCCAGCCCGACCCTGGCCAGGCCCTGGCCGAGCTCTTTCAAGGAGATACGCAATGAATGACGAAGCCCTGGTCCTGACCGAGACCCACGACAAGGTGGGACTGATTCGCCTGAACCGCCCCAAGCAGCTCAACGCCCTGAACGACGCCCTGATGGACGCCCTGGGCGAGGCCTTGCGAGCCTTTGATAGCCATGAGGACATCTCCGTCATTGTGATCACAGGCAATGAGAAGGCCTTCGCAGCGGGCGCGGACATCACCCGCATGAAGGACCTCACCTACAGCGAGGCCTTCGGGGGCAACTTCATTAGCCGCAACTGGGAGGACATTCTTCGCATCCGCAAGCCGGTGATTGCGGCCGTGAGCGGGTATGCCTTGGGCGGTGGCTGCGAACTGGCCATGATGTGCGACACCATTATCTGCGGCGAGACGGCCAAATTTGGTCAGCCCGAGGTGAAGCTGGGCATCCCTCCAGGGGCGGGGGGCTCGCAGCGCACCCCGAGGGCCATGGGTAAGGCCAAGGCCATGGACCTCTGCCTCACCGGCCGCATGATGGACGCTGCAGAGGCCGAGCGCAGTGGCCTGGTGGCGCGGGTCGTGCCCGCTGACCGCGTGCTCGAGGAGGCGCTCGCCATGGCTGCCGAGATGGCAAAGAACTCCCTGCTCGCCCTGATGCAAGTGAAGGAACTCATCAACCAGGCCTATGAGACGCCCCTATCGGCTGGGCTGCTCTTGGAGCGGCGGGGCTTTCATGCTGCATTTGCAACACAGGACCAGAAAGAGGGCATGTCCGCCTTCGTTGAAAAGCGCACGCCAACCTTCCGCAACCGTTGATGTTCCCAGGGAGCGAAAACGCTAAGTCATTGTTTTCGCTCAGTCTCATCCATGTGACGGCTTGTTTTCCCCCCAGGCGTTTGACATCGGATTTTTACCCCGTTATAGTCTCGCTTCTTCGCTGCTGACGCGTTCACGCGAATGCAACAAAGCAGTGAAAAAAGTAGTCCCGCTCTTTAAAAACTAACAGCCGATAAGTGTGGGCATTTGGGTTGAGATGCAAGTCTCAAAACACAAGTGCTCATCACTGACAGAAAGTAGTAAAGGTTTTTCTTAGGAAAAATCTCGTCAGCGTTGAGTTTTAAATATTGCAGAGATTGAACTGAAGAGTTTGATCCTGGCTCAGATTGAACGCTAGCGGCATGCCTTACACATGCAAGTCGAACGGCAGCGGACCTTCGGGTGCCGGCGAGTGGCGAACGGGTGAGTAATACATCGGAACGTACCCAGTAGCGGGGGATAGCCCGGCGAAAGCCGGATTAATACCGCATACGCCCTACGGGGGAAAGGGGGGGATCTTCGGACCTCTCACTATTGGAGCGGCCGATGGCTGATTAGCTAGTTGGTGGGGTAAAGGCCTACCAAGGCGACGATCAGTAGCTGGTCTGAGAGGACGACCAGCCACACTGGGACTGAGACACGGCCCAGACTCCTACGGGAGGCAGCAGTGGGGAATTTTGGACAATGGGCGAAAGCCTGATCCAGCAATGCCGCGTGTGCGAAGAAGGCCTTCGGGTTGTAAAGCACTTTTGTCAGGGAAGAAATCGTTTGGGTTAATACCCCGAGCAGTTGACGGTACCTGAAGAATAAGCACCGGCTAACTACGTGCCAGCAGCCGCGGTAATACGTAGGGTGCAAGCGTTAATCGGAATTACTGGGCGTAAAGCGTGCGCAGGTGGTTTGTTAAGACAGTTGTGAAATCCCCGGGCTTAACCTGGGAACTGCAATTGTGACTGGCAGACTAGAGTGAGGCAGAGGGGGGCGGAATTCCTGGTGTAGCAGTGAAATGCGTAGATATCAGGAGGAACACCGATGGCGAAGGCAGCCCCCTGGGCCATCACTGACACTCATGCACGAAAGCGTGGGGAGCAAACAGGATTAGATACCCTGGTAGTCCACGCCCTAAACGATGTCTATTAGTTGTTGGGTCTTCATTGACTTAGTAACGAAGCTAACGCGTGAAATAGACCGCCTGGGGAGTACGGCCGCAAGGTTAAAACTCAAAGGAATTGACGGGGACCCGCACAAGCGGTGGATGATGTGGATTAATTCGATGCAACGCGAAAAACCTTACCTACCCTTGACATGCTAGGAAGTCCGCAGAGATGTGGATGTGCTCGAAAGAGAACCTGGACACAGGTGCTGCATGGCTGTCGTCAGCTCGTGTCGTGAGATGTTGGGTTAAGTCCCGCAACGAGCGCAACCCTTGTCATTAGTTGCTACGAAAGGGCACTCTAATGAGACTGCCGGTGACAAACCGGAGGAAGGTGGGGATGACGTCAAGTCATCATGGCCCTTATGGGTAGGGCTTCACACGTCATACAATGGTCGGTACAGAGGGTCGCCAAGCCGCGAGGTGGAGCCAATCCTTTAAAACCGATCGTAGTCCGGATTGCAGTCTGCAACTCGACTGCATGAAGTCGGAATCGCTAGTAATCGCGGATCAGCATGTCGCGGTGAATACGTTCCCGGGTCTTGTACACACCGCCCGTCACACCATGGGAGCGGGTTTTACCAGAAGTAGCTAGCCTAACCGTAAGGAGGGCGGTTACCACGGTAGGATTCGTGACTGGGGTGAAGTCGTAACAAGGTAGCCGTATCGGAAGGTGCGGCTGGATCACCTCCTTTCTAGAGCAAGCATCAATGCTCAAGTGCTCACGCTTATCGGCTGCTTAGTCTGGGTCTGTAGCTCAGTCGGTTAGAGCACCGTCTTGATAAGGCGGGGGTCGTTGGTTCGAATCCAACCAGACCCACCACCGTCGCAGCAAATAACAGTTTTACGGGGGTGTAGCTCAGCTGGGAGAGCACCTGCTTTGCAAGCAGGGGGTCATCGGTTCGATCCCGTTCACCTCCACCAGATTTAGTGGGTACCAAATTGCAGTACCGGTCGTCAAAAACCGGTTAGTTTTATCGGCTGCTCGTTCTTTAACAATTTGATCTTCGTGTGATACCAATGTGATGAGCATTGGATATCACCAGTTTTGTGATTGTTTGAATCACATAACTCTCAAGTATGCGCGTGTAGTTATATTCATCGGCAAAGTTGTAAATTGATCTATAACTGGCCAGCTAGCCAAATAAATCGGTGATTCGTCACCAAAGTTATAGAGTCAAGTGAATAAGTGCATATCGTGGATGCCTTGGCGAATACAGGCGACGAAGGACGTTGTAGGCTGCGATAAGCCTCGGGGAGCTGCCAAACAAGCTTTGATCCGAGGATTTCCGAATGGGGAAACCCACCCGCAAGGGTATCCCGTGCTGAATACATAGGCACGTGGAAGCGAACCCGGTGAACTGAAACATCTAAGTAGCCGGAGGAAAAGACATCAACCGAGATTCCGAAAGTAGTGGCGAGCGAAATTGGAACAGCCTGGAAGTTTTAGCACCTTAGTTAACAGAACGCTCTGGAAAGTGCGGCCATAGTGGGTGATAGCCCCGTATGTGAAAACTCTGGTGTGGAACTAAGCTTCGAACAAGTAGGGCGGGACACGTGAAATCCTGTCTGAACATGGGGGGACCATCCTCCAAGGCTAAATACTCGTATTCGACCGATAGTGAACAAGTACCGTGAGGGAAAGGCGAAAAGAACCCCGGGAGGGGAGTGAAATAGATCCTGAAACGATATGCATACAAACAGTCGGAGCCCGCAAGGGTGACGGCGTACCTTTTGTATAATGGGTCAGCGACTTACGTTTAGTAGCAAGCTTAACCAATAGGGAAGGCGCAGCGAAAGCGAGTCCGAATAGGGCGATTAGTTGCTAGGCGTAGACCCGAAACCGGATGATCTACTCATGGCCAGGTTGAAGGCAAGGTAACACTTGCTGGAGGACCGAACCCACTAGTGTTGCAAAACTAGGGGATGAGCTGTGGGTAGGGGTGAAAGGCTAAACAAATCCGGAAATAGCTGGTTCTCCCCGAAAACTATTTAGGTAGTGCCTCGCGTATTGCTCCAGGGGGTAGAGCACTGTCATGGTTGTTGGGGTCATTGCGACTTACTTCGCCATAGCAAACTCCGAATACCTGGAAGTATTAGCGCGGGAGACAGAGCACTGGGTGCTAACGTCCAGACTCAAGAGGGAAACAACCCAGACCGCCAGCTAAGGTCCCCAATATTGGCTAAGTGGGAAACGAAGTGGGAAGGCATAGACAGTCAGGAGGTTGGCTTAGAAGCAGCCATCCTTTAAAGAAAGCGTAATAGCTCACTGATCGAGTCGTCCTGCGCGGAAGATGTAACGGGGCTAAGCCAATAACCGAAGCTGCGGATGCACATTTATGTGCGTGGTAGGGGAGCGTTCTGTACGCCTGCGAAGGTGACTCGTAAGGGTTGCTGGAGGTATCAGAAGTGCGAATGCTGACATGAGTAGCGTTAAATAGAGTGAAAAGCTCTATCGCCGAAAGCGCAAGGTTTCCTACGCAACGTTCATCGACGTAGGGTGAGTCGGCCCCTAAGGCGAGGGTGAAAACCGTAGCCGATGGGAAGCAGGTTAATATTCCTGCACCATTGTTTAATGCGATGGGGGGACGGAGAAGGTTAGTTCAGCCAGGTGTTGGATGTCCTGGTTTAAGCATGTAGCCGTGCCTGGTAGGCAAATCCGCCGGGCTTAGGTGAGGTGTGATGACGAGAGGGCTTGCCCTCGAAGTGAATGATACCCAGCTTCCAAGAAAAGCCTCTAAGCTTCAGTTAAACAAGACCGTACCGCAAACCGACACTGGTGCGCGTGCTGAATATGCTCAGGCGCTTGAGAGAACTCAGGAGAAGGAACTCGGCAAATTGATACCGTAACTTCGGGAGAAGGTATGCCGCTAGTAGGTGAAGGAGAACATCCGGAGCCCAACGCGGTCTCAGAGAATCGGTGGCTGCGACTGTTTATCAAAAACACAGCACTCTGCAAACACGAAAGTGGACGTATAGGGTGTGACGCCTGCCCGGTGCCGGAAGGTTAAGTGATGGGGTGCAAGCTCTTGATCGAAGCCCCGGTAAACGGCGGCCGTAACTATAACGGTCCTAAGGTAGCGAAATTCCTTGTCGGGTAAGTTCCGACCTGCACGAATGGCGTAACGATGGCCACACTGTCTCCTCCTGAGACTCAGCGAACTTGAAATGTTTGTGATGATGCAATCTCCCCGCAGCTAGACGGAAAGACCCCATGAACCTTTACTGTAGCTTTACATTGGACTTTGAACCGGTTTGTGTAGGATAGGTGGGAGGCTTTGAAGCGAGGATGCTAGTTCTCGTGGAGCCAACCTTGAAATACCACCCTGATCTGTTTGAGGTTCTAACCTTGGCCTGTTATCCAGGCTGGGGACAGTGTATGGTAGGCAGTTTGACTGGGGCGGTCTCCTCCTAAAGGGTAACGGAGGAGTTCGAAGGTACGCTTGTTACGGTCGGACATCGTGACTAAAGTGCAATGGCAAAAGCGTGCTTGACTGCGAGACTGACAAGTCGAGCAGGTACGAAAGTAGGACATAGTGATCCGGTGGTTCTGTATGGAAGGGCCATCGCTCAACGGATAAAAGGTACTCTGGGGATAACAGGCTGATACCGCCCAAGAGTTCATATCGACGGCGGTGTTTGGCACCTCGATGTCGGCTCATCTCATCCTGGGGCTGTAGCCGGTCCCAAGGGTATGGCTGTTCGCCATTTAAAGAGGTACGTGAGCTGGGTTCAAAACGTCGTGAGACAGTTTGGTCCCTATCTGCTGTGGGCGTTGGAAGTTTGAGGGAGCCTGCTCCTAGTACGAGAGGACCGGAGTGGACGTACCTCTGGTGTACCTGTTGTCACGCCAGTGGCATCGCAGGGTAGCTAAGTACGGAAGAGATAACCGCTGAAGGCATCTAAGCGGGAAACTCGTCCCAAGATAAGACTTCCCGGGGCCTCGAGCCCCCTAAAGGGTCGTTCAAGACCAGGACGTTGATAGGCTGGGTGTGGAAGCGCAGTAATGCGTGAAGCTAACCAGTACTAATTGCCCGTGAGGCTTGACTCTATAACTTTGTTGATGAGTCAACGCCATACTTGGTTGAAGTGATTTAATAATTCCTAACTGTGTTGCTGGATTCGTCTCCAGCAACTGCGAAGATCGATATTGTTGACAAGTTATGCCTGATGGCCATAGCGAGTTGGAACCACCCCTTCCCATCCCGAACAGGACCGTGAAACGACTTTGCGCCGATGATAGTGAGCTTTCGCTCGTGAAAGTAGGGCACCGTCAGGCACCCCATAAGAACCCTCACCTGGTGTCCAGGTGAGGGTTTTTGCTTTTCTAGGCTCAACCTCTTGGAGTAAGACCTCATGGCAATCAACACCAAAGTTCAAGCTGACCATAACGCGCCACCCATTACCCGCATGCTTGCGGAGTTCGCCATTCAGCACCCGTCGCAGGGCTGGGACCAGGCTGTAGAAGACCAGGCCCATCGCACGCTGGCCAATTGGCTGGGTTGTGCGATTGGTGCGTCCAGTCACGATAGCGTTCAGGCGGCCTTGGCGGCTGCGCAGGTGCTCGATCCTGCTCCTCAGGCTGCGCTCATGGGGCGCACGGAGCGCGTCGACATGGCCAATGCAGCGCTCATCAATGGCATCTCTTCCCATACCTTTGATTTTGACGACACCCACCTCAAGACCATCATTCATCCCGCAGGGCCCATTGCCTCGGCCCTGCTGCCGCTTGCAGAGCGGCTGGGAAGCTCAGGACGGGCGGTCATCGACGCCCTCGTGATCGGAGTGGAAGTGAGCTGCCGGGTGGGCAATTGCATGTACCCACACCACTATGACCGCGGCTGGCACATCACCGGCACCACCGGCATGATTGGCGCTGCTGCTGCCTGTTCCCGCCTTCTTGGCCTCACCGTCGATCAAACCCAGATGGCCTTGGGCATTGCCGCCTCGCAGCCGGTTGGCTTGCGCGAGCAGTTCGGAAGCATGACCAAGCCCTTCCATCCCGGCGCTGCAGCAAAAAATGGACTCATGTCTGCCCTCTTGGCGCAGAAGGGCTTCACCGCATCGAAGCGCGCGCTCGAGGCGCCAAGGGGCCTCATTCAGGCTATCTCCGACAAGCACGACTGGGCCGAAATCACAGAAGGCCTAGGCACACGCTGGGAGGCCGCACTCAACACTTACAAGCCGTTTGCCTGTGGCATTGTCATTCACCCCAGCATTGATGGTTGCGTCCAGCTGCGCAATGTGCATCAGCTCCAGGCCGAAGACATTGCATCGGTCACCCTCAAGGTTCACTCACTGGTCATCGAGCTTACCGGCAAGAAGACGCCCCAGCTTGGCCTGGAGGGCAAGTTCAGCGTCTACCACTCTTGCGCTGCCGGCATCATTTATGGTCGAGCCGGCGAGCACGAGTATGCAGATGCCTGCGTTCAAGACCCGCGCGTCATTACGCTTCGCGACAAAATCACTGCTGTGGTCGATGACACCATCAGCGAGGCCTCGGCCGACGTCACCATTCAGACCACCGATGGCCGTACACTCCACGTGTTTGTCGAGCATGCCATTGGCAGCCTTGAGCGCCCCATGTCTGCGGAGCAACTCAAGGCTAAGTTCACGGACCAGGCCGCAGCCGAAATCGGTGACGAGAAGGCCGAAGCTGCCTGGTCTGCCGCCATGAGTCTCGCAGCGTCGGCGAACATCCAGCCTCTGTTAAAAGCCGTTACCCGTTAAGGCGAGCTGAGCGCTAGGGCTTGAGCCGCGGGCGCAGTCCCGCGGCATGAATGCGATCGCGAAAGGTGGTGGCTTCGCGCCGGATGTTGGCGCGGGCAGCCTCGAGCTCACGAATAAAGCCCGGGTCGCTCACCAGCTCCACGTAACGACGCACGACGGCTGCAGGCTCCGCGTGGCAGTCTGCAGCACCCTGGTTGTAGAGCGACATCCCCGCAGCCGAGATCTGCTCGATGTTGGGCGTGCGGTCGCAGAGGTCAAAAGACAGATGCAGACTGTGGGAGCCAGGCGTGGTGCACCGATGCGGAACCCCAGCGCGCAAGTAAAGCAAATCGCCTGGGTTCATGACGAACTCCTTGAGCACCGGCCCCATCTGCTGTTCGGTGAGAGGCGAGTTACCGTGATAGCGCCTGCGCTGGGGCTGATGCACCCGCCATCGCTTCTGGCCGGAGACCTGTATCACCAGCACATCGTCGCTGTCTCGATGCCCACCGTAGGCCTCATTGCTCTGCCTTGAAAAAAAGGCCTCGCAGTTACTCAGCGCACAAGGCATTAGCTGGTCGATCTGTCGCACAAGCGCGTTGATGGTCTGATCCTGCAGGTCTAGGCCCTCAAGCACCACCGATGCACCCTGCTCGAGCGCCTGAACCAAGCGGCGCTTATCAATGAATTGAAGCCGCTTCTTCTGTACCGTCTTCCACATCTGATCGTCAGCAATCGGCACCACCTGCCCTTTGAGACTCACTTGAAGCCATTCTGGGCTCAGCAGTGGGTTGGCCAGGAGTGTCTCAAGCCGCTCAATTGAAAAGAGCGCGTTCTCTGGTAGAGGGCCAGGCGCGAGCTGAAAGACCTGCTCCTGATTGGCAAGGCCCGCCTTGAGAAAGGTGAGGATCGCCGGAAAGAGCGATGCAGCCTCAGCGCCATTGGGGTCGGGTAGATCTTGCGTGGTCATGGCAGCATTCTAAAAAGAAAAACCCCCGCACGGGGCGGGGGTCTTCATTGTTCAAGTCAGCATGCGGCCAGAGGCCGCGTGTGCTTAGAACTTGTGGTTTACAGCCAGATACAGCTGGTTGGTCTCGGTGCCGTCTGCATCGGTAGAAATGTACCCGAGGTAGCCCGTGGTGCGCTTAGAGAAAGCCTTGGACAGCGCAACGGCCATCTTGTCGGTCTCTTTTGCAGCAGATGCGCCGTAAGCGTCGGTCTCGAAGTTACCGTACATGCCGTGGACTTTCAGGCCGCTGCCGATGGGAGCAGACACGGACACGATCGTGTTGGTGATGTCACCTTTGCCGTCGGTCTCGTTGGTGCCGTAAACGATGGTGGCAGCCATGGGGCCGAAGTTGTAGCGCGCACCCATGGTGGTGGCAGTACGCTCAACGCCTTTGGCGTCTTTGTCGGTGGTAGTACCGAACTGCAAGTCAACCTTAGCAACGGCACCGCCAACGTAGAAAGACGTGGTCTCGTTTACGCCGCCATCTTTCAGAGCCGTACCGACTTGAACTTCAAAGCCGCCCACTTTGGGGGACTTGTACTGGATGGCGTGGTTGATGTCGGAACCGATGTCGATGCCAGAGAACAGACCGATGTTGCCGATCTGGCTCATGTTGTCGACGCCTTCAGCGTTGGTGATGTCGAACTTACCAACCTTCACGGAACCGAAAGAGCCAGACAGACCCACTTCCGAGCCACGGCCGAAAGAAGAGATGCCGGCGCCAGAGGATGCGTCCATGGCGGTCTCGAGACGGAAGAACGCCTTCAGGCCACCGCCGAGGTCCTCGGAGCCCTTGAAGCCGAGACGGGAGGAGTTGACAACGCTAGACTGGAGCTTGGTGGTGGAAGCCTGGCCGTCGGTGTCGGTGTTGAGGATGCCGGTCTCGAGGTTACCGTAGACGGTGACTTGAGCCATTGCGGGAGCGGCGATCAGGCCAGCAACTGCGGCAGCGATCAGATGCTTTTTCATTCAATATTCTCCTAAGAGGTTTATTTGTGATTCACGCACCACACGGCAACGCCGGGGGCGTCACTTACGACGTGGTGAAGGTGAGTATGCATGCCTTCAGAGAAGATTGTTCATGCCGATTCCTTTTCGATGACATGTAAAGGCCAGTTTGTTGTGAATTTGCAACACGCAGGGTGCTTGCAGTTTCTGTCGGATACCTCATAATTGAGGGCTTTCCTCCAACGGTTGGAGGAAATACAAACACAAGGGCTGGGCCAAAAACCCAGGAAAAGGAAAACTGTGAAGACCTTCGTCGCAAAGCCACTGGAAGTGGTGCACGACTGGGTGGTTGTTGATGCCACCGATCTCGTGCTCGGCCGTCTGGCCTCTGAAATCGCGCACCGCCTGCGCGGCAAGCATAAGCCTGAATTTACCCCCCACGTCGACACTGGCGACTATGTGGTGGTTGTCAACGCAGACAAGATCCGCGTTACAGGCTCCAAAGAAACCGACAAGAAGTATTTCCGTCACTCAGGCTACCCCGGTGGAATCTACGAGACCACCTTCGGCAAGATGCAGGCCAAGTTCCCCGGCCGCGCGCTCGAGATTGCCGTAAAAGGCATGTTGCCCAAGGGCCCGCTCGGTTACGCCATGATCAAGAAGCTCAAGGTCTATGCGGGCGATAGCCATCCGCACTCGGCCCAGCAGCCTACTCAGATCACCATCAAATAACCGACAGCAAAGGACAATCACATGGTCGGCGAATACAACTACGGAACGGGTCGGCGCAAGAGCTCAGTGGCCCGCGTGTTCATTAAATCTGGTTCAGGCAAGTTTCTGGTCAATGGCAAACCCCTCGACGAGTATTTCGCTCGCGAGACCGGTCGCATGATGGTTCGCCAGCCACTGAACCTCACCAATCACCTCGGCACCTTCGACATCATGGTCAACGTGCATGGCGGTGGCGAGACAGGTCAGGCAGGTGCCGTGCGCCATGGCCTCACTCGCGCACTCATCGACTACGATGAGACCCTCAAGCCCGCGCTCTCCAAGGCCGGTTTGGTTACGCGCGATGCCCGTGAGGTTGAGCGTAAGAAAGTGGGTCTGCACAAAGCACGTAAGCGCAAGCAGTTCTCCAAGCGTTAATTCAACGCCTGTGCGCCAGAAAACCCCAGTGCCTACGCCTGGGGTTTCTTGTTTCTGCGGGTTCTTTTAAGCGGTAAGGCCGGCGCGCTCGTCGCAGCCCAGGTGCAGATTCATGTTCTGCACGGCAGCGCCACTTGCGCCTTTGCCCAAGTTGTCTAGGCAGGCCATCAATATGGCCTGGGTCTGACTGGCGAACACGAAGAGCTCCACCCGGTTGGTGTCATTACAGCGTTGGCTGTTGAAAAAGCCATGGGCGAGCACCTCGGGGTCGCATAGGGGCATGACCCGTATGAAGGCTTCGCCGGCATACCTTGCCGAGAGACACTCATACAAGGCCTCTCCCGAACTGCCTGACCTGAGCGCGGTCATGGGCAGTGGGATGCTCACGGTCAGGCCCTTGTAGAAGGGGCCCACAATGGGCATGAAAATGGGCGTCGCCTGAAGCCGGCTATGCATGGTCATTTCGGGCAGGTGCTTATGGCCAAGACTCAGTGCATAGGGCCTGGGCGCCATCAGCTCGGGGTCGCCACCCGCCTCGTACTGCTCAATCATCTTCTTCCCGCCGCCTGAGTAACCAGTAATGGACGTTGCGCTCAGGGCTTGTGCTGGGGAGATCAGTCCTGCATCCACCAGAGGGCGCATGAGCAGGATGAAGGCTGTGGCATGGCAGCCGGGATTGGCAATTCGGGTGTTCTTTCGAATGGCCTCCCGCTGGCTTGGCGCAAGCTCAGGCAGCCCAAAGGCCCAGGTCGGATCCGTCCGAAAGGCCGTGCTGGCATCAATGAGACACGTCTTGGGGTTGGTCACCATCTCGGCGGCTTCCTTGGAAGCCGCATCAGGCAGGCAGAGGAATGAGAGGTCTGATGCATTGAGCAGGCGCGCACGCTCAGCGGCATCCTTGCGCTTGTCGGGGTCGATCTTGAGCACCTCAATATCCGAACGCGCCGAGAGCACCTCATGAATACGCAAGCCCGTGGTGCCCTCTTGTCCGTCTACATAGACCAGATGTTTCCGACTCATGCCCTGCCTTTCAATAGTCTTATTGACGCCGAGGAGCATACCCGAGCGTAGAATATTGAAATTCTCAGTATTTCAGTCAGGAATGACCATGACCGCAACTGTACACACCGAAAACCTCCAGGCCCCCCCCATGGGCATGCCCGACCCCTTGGTCTTTACCGACTCTGCAGCCAGTAAGGTCAAGGCCCTCATTGATGAAGAGGGCAACCCCGACCTCAAGCTGCGCGTGTTCGTGCAGGGTGGTGGCTGCTCAGGATTTCAGTACGGCTTCACCTTCGACGAGGACGTCAACGAGGACGACACCACACTCGACAAGGGCGGAGTGAAGCTGCTCATCGACAGCATGAGCCTGCAGTACCTCATGGGCGCAGAGATCGATTACAAGGACGACCTTGAGGGCGCCCAGTTCGTCATCAAGAACCCCAACGCTACCACAACCTGCGGCTGCGGCTCCAGCTTTTCGGTGTAGCAAAATCCTTGTAATTGTGGGTTTGTGGTTCCATAATTGCAAGGATGGTTCCCCGCGAATCCTCGAGCATTATCTGCGCAGCGCTTGCTGACTTTCCCGCTGTCGCCCTGCTTGGGCCACGACAGGTGGGCAAAACCACGCTTGCTTTGTCGGTCGCTGCCAAGGTCGACCCGAATTTCATCTACCTCGATCTCGAGTCGGAACTTGACCAGGCCAAGCTTGCGAACCCGCGAACCTACCTGAGCCGGCATCGTGATCGCCTCGTGGTGATCGACGAGGTGCACAGAAAGCCTGCGCTCTTTCCAGAGTTGAGGGGGCTTATCGACGAGGCCAAGCGGCATGGGGCAGGAACGGGACGGTATCTGTTGCTCGGGTCGGCCTCTCTTGACCTCCTCAAGCAATCGGGCGAGACCTTGGCTGGCCGCATTCACTATGCTGAGCTCACCGGTTTCACGCCGGCTGAGCTTCCAAACAATGCCCTGAATGCGCTCTGGCTGCGGGGCGGCTTTCCCGAGAGCTTTTTGGCTGCAACGGACGACAAAAGCATGCAGTGGCGCCGCAGCTTTATACGCAGTTATCTTGAACGCGATGTGGGTCAGTTCGCCCCCAGAATATCAACGCCCAACCTGAGAAGACTCTGGGGCATGCTGGCGCATCAACAATGCGATCAGCTGAATCTTGCTGCCTTGAGCCGCAGCCTTGGCGTCGACCAGAAAACGGTCAAGCACTACGTCGCGTTGCTTAGCGAGCTGCTCTTGGTTCGACAGCTTCCAGCATGGCACAGCAATCGGGGTAAACGTCTGGTCAAGACGCCCAAGACCTATATCCGCGACAGTGGCTTAGCCCACTGCCTGTTGGAAATCACGTCTACAGATGCTCTGCTCTCGCACCCCGTGGTGGGGGGCAGCTGGGAGGCTTTTGTCGTTGAGGCGGTAAATCATCGACTGGGTGGGTTCGCACAAACCCACTTCTATCGCACAGGTGCGGGTGCCGAGATTGACCTGGTGATTGAGTGGCCGAACCACGACTTGTGGGCCATTGAGGTCAAGAGAAGTGTCACGCCTAAGCTCTCAAAAGGCTTTCACCACGCCTGCGAGGACATCAAGCCGAAGCGAAAAATTGTGATTACTCCGGGTGATGATCAATGGTGGTTGGCTGCTGACATTGAGGTCATCAGCCTATCCACCCTGGATCAACAGCTCAAAGCGCTTACTCCACTGCTTTGAGCATGTCCTCAACGACCTTCTTCGCATCGCCAAAGACCATCATGGTCTTGTCCATATAGAAGAGGTCGTTGTCGAGGCCCGCGTAACCCGAGGCCATCGACCGCTTGTTCACAATGACGGTCGCAGCCTTGTAGGCCTCGAGAATGGGCATGCCGTAAATAGGGCTGCCTGGCGTGCGCGCCGCGGGGTTCACCACATCGTTTGCGCCAAGCACCAAGACCACATCGGTCTGGCCAAACTCGGAGTTGATGTCCTCCATCTCGAAGACCTGGTCGTAGGGCACCTCGGCCTCTGCAAGCAGCACATTCATGTGGCCGGGCATGCGACCTGCTACAGGGTGAATGGCGTACTTCACTGTAATACCCTTGGCGTGTAATTTCTCAGTGAGCTCCTTGAGGGCGTGCTGGGCGCGCGCCACGGCCAGTCCGTATCCGGGAACAATCACCACGGAGTCGGCGTTGCTCATGAGGAAGGCTGCATCATCGGGCGAGCCGCTCTTGACCGGCCGCTGAGCGCCACCGCCTGCCGCGGCTGCCGTGCCAGCATCGCCGCCAAAGCCGCCAAGAATGACATTGAAGAAGCTGCGGTTCATGGCCTTACACATGATGTAGCTCAGGATGGCACCCGAGGACCCCACCAGTGACCCCGCAATGATGAGCATGCTGTTGCCCAGAGAAAACCCAATGCCCGCTGCCGCCCAGCCTGAGTAGCTGTTGAGCATGCTCACCACCACCGGCATGTCTGCACCGCCGATGGGGATGATGATGAGCACGCCGAGCACGAATGAGAGGGCGAGCATCAGGAAAAAGGCTTCCCAGCTTTCAGTGAACATAAACACGAGGCCCAGGCCCACCGTGGCAATGCCAAGCACCAGGTTGAGCATGTGCTGACCAGAAAACACAACGGGCGCACCCTGAAAGAGGCGGAACTTGTACTTGCCCGAGAGCTTGCCAAATGCAATGACGGAGCCACTAAAGGTAATGGCGCCAATGGCTGCCCCGAGGAAGAGCTCGAGCCGGTTGCCCACAGGAATGGGTTCGCCCTTCTGCGTGATATTGAGCGCATAAGGCTCAGCGACTGCAGCCACAGCAATAAAGACAGCGGCCAGTCCAATCATGCTGTGCATGAAGGCCACGAGCTCGGGCATTTTCGTCATCTCGACGCGCTTGGCCATGGTGGCGCCAATTACGCCGCCAACGACCAGCCCTACGGCCACGAGGAGCAGCCCTTGGCTCAGGTTTGCGCCAGCGAGGTTCTGGGCCATGGTGCCAATCAGGCCCACCGTGGTGAACACGGCAATGGCCATACCCGTCATGCCAAAGACATTGCCCTTGATGGACGTGGTCGGGTGCGAGAGCCCCTTAAGCGCCTGAATAAAGCAGACCGAGGCCACCAGGTAGAGCAGGGTGACCGTATTGAGTGAGAGGCTCAGCATTTATGCACCCTCCTTTGCATCGGTCTTTTTCTCTTTCTTCTTGAACATCTCGAGCATGCGCTTGGTCACCAGAAATCCACCAAAGACGTTGACTGCGGCCAGCGCGACAGCCAACACGCCCATCGTCTGGCCCAGCGGCGTCTCGGTGAGTGCGGCGGCCAGCATGGCGCCCACAATGACAATCGCCGAGATGGCATTGGTAACCGCCATGAGTGGGGTGTGCAGCGCAGGCGTGACATTCCAGACCACGTGGTAGCCGACGTAGATCGCCAACACGAAAATGATCAGGTTGGTGAGGGTGGGGTTGATGACGTCCATTTGGGGTCTCCGAATCCTTAGGCGGGGCGAGTGACTTGGCCATCGCGTGCCACCAGCGTAGCGGCCACGATATCGTCATCCATGGGAACCTGCAGCGTGCCTTCTTTGGTGAGCACCAGCTTGAGGAAGTCGAGCAGGTTTCGCGCATAAAGCGCAGAGGCATCTGTGGCTACAAGCGCGGCCATGTTGGGCTGGCCAACGATGATCACGCCATTGGGGGTGGTGACAGTCTCGTTCACACGCGAGAGCGGGCAGTTGCCACCTTGTTCCACCGCCATATCCACAATGACGGCGCCTGGCTTCATGCTGGCCACCATATCCTCGGTGATGAGGGTGGGCGCCTTGCGACCGGGAATGAGCGCAGTGGAAATCACAATGTCTGCCTGAGCAATACGCTTGGCCACTTCAGCAGCCTGCCGCTTCATCCAGGCCTCGGGCATGGGACGCGCGTAGCCGCCCACACCTTGTGCAATCTCGCGCTCCTCGTCGGTCTCAAAGGGCACGTCAATGAACTTGGCGCCTAAGGACTCAATCTGCTCCTTCACGGCAGGGCGCACATCACTGGCCTCCACCACAGCGCCCAGGCGCTTGGCTGTTGCAATGGCCTGAAGACCTGCGACGCCGGCACCGAGAATGACGCAGCGTGCAGCCTTGATGGTGCCTGCTGCTGTCATGAGCATGGGGAAAATGCGGGGATAGGCGTTGGCGGCCAGCATGACGGCCTTGTAGCCAGCGAGGTTGGCCTGGCTCGAGAGCACGTCGAGCGACTGGGCCCGTGTGGTGCGTGGCGCGGCCTCCATCGCGAAGGCTGTGAGCCCTGCTTGCGCGAGCTTTTCCAGACCGGGGCGGTCGAAGGGGCTGAGCATGCCAACCAGGGCGGCACCCTTGTTCATTTGCGTGAGCTCCGCGTCGGAGGGGGAGCGCACTTTGAGCACGAGCTCACAGCCGAGTGCTTGCTCCTGGGTGCCGATTTGGGCACCCGCAGCCTCATAGGCGACATTGTGGAAATTGGCCGCGTGGCCTGCGTGGTCCGCAACCAAAACAGTGTGCCCCTGGCTGACGAGCTTCTTCACGGTCTCTGGTGTGGCCGCAACGCGAGTCTCGCCGGGCAGGGTTTCTTTGGGAATGCCAATGCGCATTCTTGTCTCCCCGGTTATGTGCCAATCTTCATCGGCTATGTTGGATAGACTCAATGGTATATGAGCGCGCGCAAAACCGTGGTGGTGGGACTCTCAGGCGGGGTGGACTCCGCTGTCAGTGCCTGGCTTCTGAAGGAGCAGGGGTACGAGGTCATTGGCATTTTCATGAAGAACTGGGAAGACGACGATGACAGCGAGTACTGCTCGAGTCGCCAGGATTTTCTGGATGCCGCAGCCGTGGCCGATGTGATCGGCATTGAACTGCAGGCGGTGAACTTTGCGGCAGAGTACAAGGACCGTGTGTTTGCAGAGTTTCTGCGCGAGTATGAGGCGGGCCGCACACCCAATCCCGATGTGCTCTGCAATGCCGAGATCAAGTTCAAGGCGTTTCTGGACCACGCCGTGGCTCAGGGAGCAGATCTCATCGCCACGGGTCATTACGCCAGGGTGCGCCGCACCGCTGAGGGCCGGGTGGAGTTGCTGCGCGGGCTAGATGAGACCAAGGACCAGAGCTACTTCCTCCATCGGCTCAGCCAGTCCCAGATCGATCGGGTCCTCTTTCCGGTCGGCGAGTTGCGCAAGACGCGCGTGCGCGAGATTGCCGATGCACTCGCGCTGCCCAATGCGCGCAAAAAAGACAGCACCGGCATCTGCTTTATTGGTGAGCGCCCGTTTCGTGAGTTTCTGAACCGCTATCTCGCTTCCAAACCTGGTGCAATTCAGACGCAAGATGGATTGACAGTGGGTACTCACCAAGGACTCTCCTTCTACACGCTGGGCCAGCGCAAAGGCCTGGGTGTTGGAGGGGTGCGTAAGCGCGGGTTTCAGAGCCAGGAGGGGGCGGGCTGGTTCGTGATTCGAAAAGACCTTGCACGCAATGTGTTGGTAGTTGCACAGGACCACGACCACCCGTGGCTGCTGTCTGATGGCCTGGAAACGACCGACAGCTGTTGGGTATCTGGGGAGGCCCCTGTAAGCGAGCGCCCACTTGGTATAAAGACCCGATATCGGCAGCCCGATGGCCCGGGAGAATTCTGTCAGAACACCCCTGATGGGGGCTTCACACTGGACTTTTCTGAACCCCAATGGGCGGTGACGCCCGGCCAGAGTGTGGTGGTTTACGACGCCGAGGTCTGCCTCGGCGGGGGCATTATTAAGCGGGCTTGGTCGACGAGAACGACGGACGCTCCATGAGCGTGTTGTAGTAGCTCAAGAGCGCCGGGTAGGTCTCTTTCCAAGTGTTCTCAGAGAACCGCAGCTCTAGGTAGCCCAGCGCAACGCCGCAGGCCACGTCGGCCACGGTAAAGCCCTTGTGATTCATCCAGTGGTGTGCACCCAGAGTCTGGTTCATGGCGGCCAGTGCCCGATCCACCTTTTGTGCCTGACGCTGGATCCAGACCTGACTGGTCGCCTCCCCTGGGTGAAAGCGAGGCTCAAGCAACATGCCGACGGCAGCATCGCAAAGGCCATCTGCCAGCGCCTCGAGTGTGCGGACATGGGCGCGGTCCTTGTTGCCATCGGGAATGAGCCGCTGCGTGGGCGCCCGCGCATCGAGGTACTCCACAATGACGCGGGAGTCGTAGATGACCTCGTCGTCCATGAGCAGTACAGGGATCTTGCCCAAGGGGTTGAGCTGACCGATTGTTGTGTCTGCGGACCATACGTCCTGCGGTACCCATTCGAAGTCGAGTTTTTTCTCGATGGCCACAATGCGCACCTTGCGGGCGTAGGGACTGGTCGCGGATCCAAGTAATTTCATAGTCAATCTGTCAGAAAATTTGGTTCACGGAGTATACAGACAGCGTCGCGTGCAGAGGCATCGCGCGTGTAACAATTGCGCATGACCCACCTTCACGCACTCTCTCCACTCGATGGCCGCTACGCCAAGCGGCTAGACCCACTGCGCCCTCTGCTCTCTGAGGCAGGCTTTATGAGGCACCGCGTAGAAGTTGAAGTGGAATGGCTTTTGGCGCTCTCTGACCTCGGCCTGAAGGAACTGCGGCCATTCTCAGCGACATCGCGAGAGACCGCGCGTGCCTGGGTGCGAGACTTTAACGCGGACGATGCCGAGCGCATCAAGGCCATCGAAGCGGTCACCAATCACGACGTCAAGGCCGTCGAGTATTTCCTCAAGGAGAAGGCGCAGGCCAGTGGCGATCAGGCATTGATTGCCGCCGCCGAGTTCATTCACTTTGCCTGCACCTCTGAAGACATCAACAATACCTCGCACGGGCTCATGCTGAGCCGGGCGCGGGCCGAAGTGATGCTTCCGGCCATGCAGGCCCTGGTCGCTGCAATGGCTGGCCTGATCGAACGCACCGCCGATCAACCCATGCTCTCTCGCACCCACGGCCAGACCGCCTCGCCCACCACGCTGGGCAAGGAGATGGCTAATGTGAGGGCGAGGCTGCGTGCGGCCCGCGATGCTTTTCAGCAGGTGCGGCCGCTCGCCAAAATGAACGGGGCCGTGGGCAACTACAACGCCCACCTTTCTGCGGCACCGCAGGTCGACTGGCCGGCATTCTCGAAGTCTGTGGTGCAAGGCCTTGGCCTTGAGTTCAACCCCATGACCATCCAGATCGAACCCCACGACTGGATGGCGGCCTACTTTGATGCTCTCGCCCGGTTCAACACCATCTTGCTCGACTTCTGCCGAGACGTCTGGGGCTATGTGTCCCAGGGTTATTTCAAGCAAAAGCTCAAAGAGGGAGAAGTGGGCTCATCGACCATGCCGCACAAGGTCAACCCCATCGACTTCGAGAATGCCGAGGGCAATCTGGGGGTCGCCAACGCCTTGTTGCGCCATCTCGCCGACAAACTCCCTGTGAGCCGTTGGCAGCGCGACCTGACCGACAGCACCGTGCTGCGTACCTTGGGTGTTGCGCTGGGCCACAGCCTCTTGGCCTTTGATTCCTGCCTGAAAGGCATGGGCAAGCTTGAAGTGAACGCCGCTCGCCTGAACGAAGATCTCGATCATGCTTGGGAAGTGCTCGCCGAGCCCATTCAGACTGTGATGCGTCTGCGAGGTCTGCCCCAGCCCTATGAGCAGCTCAAGGCCCTCACCCGAGGACAGGGCATGACGGAAGCCAGTATGCGCGGATTCATCCATGGCCTCGCGCTAGAGCCTGCAGAGAAGGCGCGCTTGCTCGAGATGACTCCACATAGCTATGTTGGACATGCAGCACGCCTGGCCCGTGAAGAATTGGCGCAGGCGTAGCACTCAGTTCGCGATTAGCCTGCTTGCCCTGCTTGGCCTCATGAGCCTCGCAGGCGGACCCGTCTCTGCCCAGTCTGGGAGCTTGGAGCTTGGGTCTCCCATCATCCTCAGCACCGAAGCACGGGCATGGCTATTGCAGCCCATGGAGCCAAAAGTTCAGCCCAAAGGGGTGGTGCTCATGTTGCATGGCTGCAGCGGCATGCTGACCGGTTCAGGCAAACCCATTGCTCGGTTTCGCGACTATGTGCCACGCGTGATGGACCATGGCTATGCAGTCATGCTCGTCGATTCCTTCACCCTGCGGGGCCGCCGTGAAATCTGTACCCAGGCCATTCGCGACCGATGGATCAAGGTGAAGCACCGGGCGGCCGATGTGGAGCGCGCGCTGGAATGGCTTGCAGCGGACGCTCGCACCCGAGGGCTAGATGTCACCCTGTTGGGCTGGAGCAATGGCGGCAGCACCCTGCTCGAGGCCCTGCAAATCGTGGGTCATCAACCCAACCTGAAAAAGGCAGTCGCCTTTTATCCTGGGTGTGAGACGGCACTGCGCAACCAGTACCGTACGCCCGTGCCCCTGTTGCTTATGACGGGTAAGGAAGACGACTGGACTCCAGCCGCGCCCTGCCGAACTTGGGCCGCGCTGCATGTGAGTCATGTGGACTATGTGGAGTACGAAGGGGCCTATCACGGCTTTGATAGCGTCTCTCCCCTTCGGGTCCGCAAGGACGTTCCAGGCGGGGTGAACCCTGGGCAGGGCGTGACAGTTGGCGCGAATCCCGCTGCACGAGAAGACTCGCAGCATAGGTTGTTCGAGTTTCTGGCGAGAGGGTTGCCATGACAGCCTTCGCCTGACCTAGGGGTTTGCTCGACCCCTGAGGCCAAAGCCTTTACAGCGCGGGGGAGTATGGGTGAGACTCCCTCTGCATTTTTGCAAATTTAACCAATCGACTTTTTTTGAGGAAATACCAACAGTGAACAAGACACTCATTGCTCTGGCCGTTGCTGGGTTCACGGCCGTACCGGCTTTCGCACAGGTCACCATGTACGGAAACCTGGAGACCGGAATTCTGAATACAGATACAGATGGAAAGGCCGCGACGACCAAGCTCGACTCGAACATCGTCAACTCGTCACGGCTCGGTTTCAAAGGTACTGAGGACCTTGGTGGTGGCATGAAGGCATTTTTCCGTCTTGAAACCTCGATGGATGCAGAGGCAGGCAAAGGAATTGAATCCTTCAATCGCGGATCTGAAGTGGGCCTCTCTGGCGCATTCGGTGCCGTGAAAGTGGGCAAATTCGATATCACCGGCGCCGAGGGTATTGACTCTGCAGTCAGTTTGATCGGCAATATGGGTAACGCCTCGGGCATCGACATTGGGTCCGATATTAATCACGCAGTTCAGTACAAGTCCCCCAAGGTTGGTGGCTTCGAAGTGCATGTCGGAACAGCGCTCAAGGACGGTGGTGTGAACGAGACCACCTCATTCTTCGTTGGCGGCGAAGTGTCGAAGGTCAAGCTTCGCTTTGGAACAACCACCGACAAGGACGCCAAGGGAATTGAGCGAACTGCTACCACGATGGGTGCTCAGTACAATTTCGGCCCATTCGCGGCTTCCGCCTACTACGGCGTACGTGAAACAGACAACGCTGGTGAAGTCACAAACACGATCTTTACGGCTGCTGTCCCTCTTGCCGGCGGTGTGAAGGTTCACGGCATGTTCGGTACTTTTGAGACCGATGCGTTTGGGGCCAAGGCTGCTTCCGAGACCGATAAAATGGCACTCGCCCTGTCGAAGGCCTTCTCAAAGCGCACCACAGGCTACCTGGGATATGTGTCGTCAGATAAGGACGGCACAGAGACGAACCAGCTGTACTTGGCGGTCAATCACAAGTTTTGATTCGTTTATCACAGGCTCCGCACCCCGGGATCCTCCTGGGGTCGGGGCCTTTTTTAGGGAACAATCACCTCGTCTTGCTGCTTGGGTGGGGGTTTGACCAGGTCTTCGCGCTTAATGCCCAGCCACATGGTGATGGGCGCCATGACAAAGACTGACGAGTAAATACCAAACACGATCCCAATGGTCAACGCCAGAGCAAAGTGGTGCAGCACCGGGCCACCAAAGATGAGCATGGTGAGCACCATGGTCTCCGTGGTGCCGTGGGTGATGATGGTGCGGCTCATGGTGCGGGTAATGGCGTTGTCGATCACCTCGGAAACCGACGCCTTTCGCATGCGACGAAAGTTCTCACGAATGCGGTCTGCCACCACAACCGATTCATTCACTGAGTAACCGAGCACAGCCAGAATGGCCGCAAGCACCGAGAGGGAGAACTCCCACTGGAAGGCGGCAAAGAAACCCAGAATGATGACTACGTCGTGCAGGTTTGCAATGATCGCCGCCACTGCAAATTTCCACTCGAACCGCACCGCGAGGTAAATCATGATGCCCACCACCACGAAGATGATGGCCGTTAGACCATCTACCGCAAGTTCGCTGCCCACCTGGGGGCCGACAAACTCGCGCTTGCGCAGCTGAGCATCTCCCGGCCCGAGAGACCTCACGGCCTCAAAGACCTTCAGGGCCTGCTCCTGGCTCTTTTCGGCAGCAACAGGAAGGCGAATGAGCAGCTCTTTAGAACTACCGAAGTTCTGCACTTGCGCATCTGCATAACCCATGCCTTGCACCACGGCACGGACCTCTTGAATCGGGGCCGCACTCGGGTAGGCGACCTGCATCACCGTTCCGCCCGTGAACTCAACCGATAGCGCAAGACCGCGCACCGCGATGAATGCGACGGCCGCTATGAAGGTGATGAAGGAGATTGCATTGAGCAGCTTGGCGTGCCGCATGAACGGGATGTCATGGGTGATTCGAAAGAAATTCATAGCGCCTGCCCTTAGCCGACCGACAAGGTCTTCACCTTGCGACCGCCGTACCAGAGATTGACGAGCCCACGGCTGAAGAAGACGGCCGAGAACATGGAGGTGAGGATGCCAAGCACATGAACCACGGCAAAACCTCGCACGGGTCCGGAGCCAAAGGCCAGGAGGGCAATTCCGGCAATGAGGGTGGTGATGTTGGAGTCGAGGATCGTTGCCCAGGCTTTGTCGTAACCCGTCGCAATTGCGCTCTGAGGCGAGGCCCCTCCCTCAAGTTCCTCTCGAACCCGTTCATTGATCAGGACGTTCGCATCAATAGCCATACCCAGCGTGAGCGCAATCGCAGCAATGCCGGGAAGCGTGAGGGTGGCCTGCAGTACGGAGAGCAGTGCAAAAAGTAACAGCAGGTTGAGGCTCAAGGCCAAGACTGAGAAAACCCCGAATAACGCGTAGTAGATTCCCATAAACAGGGCGATGATCAGGAAACCCCAGAGGGTGGAGTTAAACCCTTTGGCAATGTTGTCTGCGCCCAGGCTCGGGCCAATCGCGGCCTCCTCAATAATGGTCATTGGTGCAGCGAGTGAGCCGGCCCTCAACAGCAAGGCGGTATCCGCTGCTTCGACTGTGGTCATTTGTCCAGAGATCTGCACCCGACCGCCAGGAATCTCCGACCGAATGACTGGTGCGGTAATCACCTCACCACGTCCCTTCTCAATGAGCACAATGGCCATGCGCTTGCCAATGTTCTCTCGGGTCACATCACGAAAAATGCGTGACCCCTTGCTGTCGAGGTTTAGGTGAACCGCAGGCTCATTTGGGTTCTGGGAGTCGAAGCCGGCTTGCGCGTCGGTGAGGTTGTCGCCCGTGAGCACCACTTCCTTCTTGAGCAGCAGGGGCAGACCACCGCGCTCCGTGAATCGCTCTAGCCCGAGCGGCACACGACCCTCAGCCAGTGCAATCTGGGCCTCGGAGGAGTCGTCGACCATACGCACCTCAAGCGTGGCGGTGCGGCCCAGGATGTCCTTGGCCTTCGCGGTGTCTTGCACACCGGGGAGCTGCACCACGATGCGGTCTGCGCCTTGTTGCTGCACGATGGGCTCGGCCACGCCGAGCTCATTGATTCGGTTGCCTAGGGTGACGATGTTCTGCTTGAGGGCAATCTCTTGAATGCGTTTCTGGGCCTCGGGCTTGAGGGTGCCACGAAGTCCGAGCGGGGCCTCAGGGCTGTTGGAAGACGCAGCCTGCCAATCGACCTCAGGGAACTGCTCGGTGAGGGTCTTGAGCCCCTCTTGGCGCACAGTCTCATCTTTGAAGCGAACCTCAATAAGGTCTTCGTTTCGGCTGAGGCCAGCATGACGAACCCGTTTGTCGCGCAGCAGCGTGCGGGCCTCGGAGAGCAGGGAGTCGTAACGCTTCGAGAGCGCCGCCTGCATATCGACCTGCAGCAGAAAGTGCACGCCGCCCCGCAGGTCAAGGCCCAGGTACATTGGCAGCGCTGCAAGGCTTGTGAGCCATTGGGGTGAGGCAGAGATGAGGTTGAGGGCCACAACGTAGCGCACATCCTCTGGCGCGGAGCTGCCGTTCAGTGCTTTCTCAATGGCGTCTTTCGCAAGCAACTGGGTGTCCGTGCTTGAAAAGCGCGCCCGCACGGTGTTGCCCGTGTTGTTGGCCTCGAAGCCAATTGAGGTTGGCGGAACGTTCGCCGCCTTGAGCGCGGCCTCAACTGTGTCGACCAGGCTCGGCTGCACCTTGATGGTCGATTTGGCCGACGAGATCTGAACGGCGGGCGCCTCCCCAAAGAGGTTGGGCAGGCTATAGAGCAGACCGAACGCCAGGGCTAGCGCCATGATCGCCAGCCGCCACCATGCAACTCGATTCAAAGCAGGTCTTTCATGGTGCCCTTGGGCAGGAGCGTCTGCACGGCGGGTCGCTGGAGCACGATCTCAGTGGGCTTCTCGCCCGACGAGATTTCAAGCGTGACATACGCAGCGTCCACCTTGGTGATACGGCCTACGATGCCAGCGGCAGTAATGACCTCGTCGCCTTTCTGGAGACCCTCGATGAGCTGCCGGTGCTCCTTGGCCTTTTTCATCTGAGGACGAATCATAAGGAAGTAGAGCACCACGAACATGAGAATGAGCGGCAGAAAGCTCATCAGCGGATCGGGTGCAGCGCCAGCGGCCTGCGCGTATGCGGGGGAAATCAGCACAATCGAACTCCTTCAAGAGGGGGATTGACAACAGCCCCACAGTATAAAGTAGCGCCCCATGGCCCACTACGAACTCCTGGCCCAAGACGGCCGCGCCCGAATGGGGCGCCTTCATCTCAACCATGGCGTGGTGGAGACCCCAATCTTCATGCCAGTGGGCACCTATGGGGCAGTGAAGGGGGTGCCGCCTGCCATGCTGCAGGCCATTTCTGCCCGGATTGTGCTGGGCAACACCTTCCATCTCTGGCTGCGACCTGGGCTCGAGATCATTGCAGCGCATGGGGGCTTACACCGATTCATGAACTGGCAGAGCCCCATCCTGACCGACTCCGGCGGCTTTCAGGTCTGGTCGCTCGGGGACCTGCGCAAGATTTCCGAGGAGGGTGTGGCCTTTCAGTCGCCCGTAAACGGCGACAAGCTTTTTCTCTCGCCCGAAGAGAGCATGCGCATTCAACGCACCCTCAACAGTGACATTGCCATGGTCTTTGATGAGTGCACGCCCTACCCCAGCAGCCGAGAGGCCACGGCCGAGAGCATGCGGCTCTCTCTGCGTTGGGCCCTGCGCAGTCGAGAGGCGTTCGACGAGCATGCGCCTGCTGCCCCGAACGCGCTCTTTGGCATTGTTCAGGGCGGCATGATGGAGGACCTGCGTGACGAGTCGCTGGCGGGCCTTTTGGAGATTGGGTTTGAGGGCTATGCCATTGGCGGGCTGAGCGTGGGAGAGCCCAAAGACGACATGCTGCGCATCTTGGCCCATACCGCACCGCAGATGCCGCAAGACAAGCCACGCTACCTCATGGGCGTGGGCACGCCAGAGGACCTGGTCGAGGGGGTGGCCAATGGCATTGATATGTTTGACTGCGTCATGCCAAGCCGCAATGGCCGCAATGGCTGGCTTTTTACCCGGCATGGCGACCTGAAGATTCGCAACGCCCGCTACAAAGATGACCTTCAGCCCATAGACCCCACCTGTGGCTGCCCAGTCTGCAGACCGCAGGCCCATGGCGATGACCGGCCGCCCTTCACCAGAAGCTACCTCCATCACCTGCAGCGCATTGATGAAATGCTCGGTGCAGCACTCTCAAGCCTTCACAACCTGGCCTTCTATTTGCAGATCATGAAGGAGATGCGAGAGGCCATTCGTGAGGGGCGCTTTGAGGCGTGGCGCGCACAATTCAAAGCGGATCGAGCGCGGGGGATTTGACGCGTTTGAGGTCTGCCTTGTTGAGCGTCAGCAACATGGCGTCGCCATAGCTAAAGAACCGATAGCGCTCGGCAATGGCATGAGCGTAGGCCCCGCGAATCGTGTCGTAGCCGGCGAAGGCGCTCACCAGCATCATCAGCGTGGACTTGGGTAAGTGAAAATTGGTGAGCAGGCGATCGACTGTGTTGAACGAATAGCCCGGCGTAATGAAGAGATTGGTGTCTCGCTCACCGGCGCGACCTTCAAGGCTCTCGAGGGTGCGCAGGCTCGTCGTTCCGACAGCTACCACCTGCCCCCCGCGCGCCTTGGTGGACGCAACTCTGGCTGCAGTCTCTTCGGGCAGCACACACCACTCCGAGTGCATCACATGCTGGCTTAGGTCTTCATGTTTCACCGGCGCAAACGTGCCACTGCCGACATGCAGGGTGACATGCGCTAACGAAATGCCTTTTGCCTCGAGCGCAGCCAGCAGCGGTTCATCGAAGTGAAGCCCTGCGGTGGGTGCAGCGACGCTGCCTGGTGCCTTGGCGTACACCGTCTGGTAACGCGTATCGTCCTGCGCAGTTGGACTGTGTTCAATGTAGGGGGGAAGCGGAAGCTCGCCGAGCTGCTCGAGCACCTCCAGCACGGGCGCCTCAAACCGCAGCGCAAAGCGGTCGTCGTGCACGGGGTCGCGCCGCTCCACCCAGAGCGTGCTGCCGTCTGAGAGCAGGAGCGCGCTGCCCGGAGCGGGCTTGCGGCTTACGCGCATCATCGCGGTCGCAGTGGTGGGTGAGGTGATGCGCTCGATTAGGATCTCTACCCGCCCACCCGTGGGCTTCTGTGCAGCCAGCCGTGCACGAATGACCTTGGAGTTGTTAAAGACCAGCAAGTCGCCGGGTGAGAGCAGGCTGAGTATGTCTGGGAAGCGCCGATTGTGCAGGGCACCGCAGGGGCTCACCTCCAGCAACCGACTGCCAACACGCTGCGCAGCGGGAGCCTGTGCAATGAGCTCCGGGGGGAGCGCAAAGTCAAAGTCCGAGAGCGTGTAGTGAGTCATAGCAGCGCCGAGATAAACGCCTCTCGCCCGCGATGCACATTCTCAGCCCAGTCTGAAGGCGAGTGCTCGTTGGCGTTGTCACTCACATACTTCCAAGACCTCCAGGGAACACCCGCTCGTCGACAGGCCATGGCGATTCCCCAGAGCTCCATGTCCACCAGGTCAACGCCTTGGGCGTGAAGCCACGGGTCGGTGCTGCTTACAAAACTGTCGCCTGTGGCGCAGAGCAGGCCATGGGTGTTCGTGCTCGCGGAGAGAAGGCGCAGGGGTGCGTCATCGAAGGGGGTCTGTCCACGGGGTGCGAGAGGTTCGGCCATCATGTCGCGCTGAATGACTGCCTGAATCTCGTGGAGCCCGACTGCCTGGGCCGAGACACCTCCGGCCGTGCCGTAATTGCAGATACAGTCGGGTCGATGGTCTCGAATGGCCTGTGCCGTGGCGAGTGCTGCGTTCACCTTGCCCACACCAGTGAATACAACCGGAAAGTCAAAGGGCAGTGGCTTGTGCTCGAGTTCGGCAGCCAGTGCCGTGAGGATTAAGATCTTGGTCATGAACCTATTGAACTACATTCCGGTGGTGGCTGACTTTCCCAAGCCCGGCGTGGGATTTCGCGATGTCTCTCCACTCTTGGCCCATCCCGAGGCGCGAGCGGAAGCGATACGCCAGATGGCCGCGCTCTATCCCGCTGAGGAATTCAGCGCCATTGCGGGCATCGAGTCGCGAGGGTTTCTGTTTGGGGTGGCGCTGGCCCAGCACCTGGAAAAGCCCTTTGTCATGATTCGCAAGGCCAACAAGCTGCCACCCGAGACGCACCGCGTGAGTTATGAACTCGAGTACGGGTCGGACCACCTCGAGATCCGCAAGGACGTGCTGAGCACAGCCGATCGCGTGCTGCTGGTCGACGATGTGCTGGCCACCGGTGGAACCCTGTTGGCGACCCGAGATCTGGTGGCCATGACGGGTGCTGCTGCGATTGGCTCGGTGGCCCTGCTTGAGATTGGGTTTCTCAATGGCGCCCAGCGGCTTGCCGCACAAGGCTTCTCTTGCCGCTCGGTGTTGGTGGTCTAGCAGACCGCTCGCGGTATACTCCTACCCCTGCACCAGCCCACGCCAGAGTGGTGGAATTGGTAGACGCACCGGACTCAAAATCCGGCGCCCGAGAGGGTGTGCGGGTTCGAGTCCCGCCTCTGGCACCACACAACTGAGTTTAAATTCCAGATTTTCGGCACGTAGATTCCGAATTAAACGAACTCAGATTCCAAAATAAACGATAAAATATGGGCTGTGACTAGAGCTCATATTTATCCTCGTCTGTTATCTGCGCGGGTCTCCCAGGCGCTGGCCGACACCCCTGCAGTCTTGCTATTGGGCCCTCGTCAGGCTGGCAAGACGACTTTGGCGCGACAGGTCTCGGGTACCAACATGCGCTACCTCACGCTCGATGACGACGCGACCCGATTGGCAGCACAGCAGGATCCTGCTGGGCTCGTCCGAAGTCTTGATCGCGCCGTATTTGATGAGGTACAGCGAGCCCCCAGTCTCTTGCTTGCCATAAAGAAAAGTATTGACGAGGACCGAAGACCGGGCCGGTTTCTTTTGACTGGGTCGGCCAACCTCATGGCGGCACCGACGGTGGCAGATTCTCTAGCCGGCCGAATGGAAACCTTGACGCTCCTGCCCCTTGCACAGATCGAAATCGAGGGACGCTTGAGCAACTGGATTGATCGTCTCCATCAGGGGGAACCACTGCGCGCAGCCTTAGGGGAGGCTCGGGTTTCAGATCGGGTGCTCAAAGGTGGGTACCCGGAGGTGCTCACCCGCGACTCTGAGCGTCGCAGACAGGCTTGGGCGCAGCAATATCTCGACGCGCTCATTCAGAGAGATGTACGTGAACTCGCAAGCGTGGACAAAATCGATGCTCTCTCACGTCTCTTGCGCGTCATTGCGCTGACATCGGGACAAATTGCCAACTTTAGTCAGCTCGCCGCGCAGGTTGGGCTCGACTCTAAAACCGCGGCACGGTTTGTCAGTATCTTCGAGCAGATGTTTCTGTTGAGAAGGCTTGAGGCTTGGTCAAGCAATCACCTGAATCGTTTGGTCAAGGCACCAAAAATTCATTTTCTGGATTCTGGCCTGTTGGCTGCCATTTCGGGTGTGACTGCAAGCGAGCTTGAGCAGAACCGCCTCCGATTGGGGCCTATGTTGGAAGCTTTCGTTTATGCAGAGCTGCTCAAGCACATTCAAACTGCAGATGAACCGTATCGTGTTTATCACTACCGTGATACGGATCAGTACGAGATAGATTTCGTTTTGGAGGATGCCCGAGGTGGCTTGATTGGCATCGAGGTCAAGGCAACCATAAGCCTTGGTAAGAGTGATCTCCGCGGATTGCGTCGATTGGCTCAACAAATGCCCAACACATTCATCGGCGGACTGGTGCTCTATACGGGTGAGGAGACACTGCCTCTCGGGCCAAAGATCTGGGCCGTACCTATTTCAAGCTTTTGGGCCGCTCCTTAGCGGCACCACACAACTGCAATGCCCGTCTGCTCCCATACCAGGCGCCCGTCCCGGCAGGCAGTCTCTTGCGTGAGCTTTCCCAAATCCTTTGCATGTAACACCACCCAGTTGCCTGGCTTGGGGTCTCCTTTGGGAATGACCTGGCCCGCCGCAAAAGAGAGGCTGGGCGCGGCAAGCCGCCAGGTTATGGCGTGGCTCAACGCCTGCTCTGAGCCGCCGGGCTGGCTGTGGTTGCGCAGCACCTGCGCGGCCTCCACCACGGGACCTCGCAGGGCTTGCATGATGGTTGGAACCAGGAGCCCATACAGGGCGACGCCGCAGAGCGCTGCGCCCCAGGCTGCACCCCAGGCCTCTCGAATGGGCAACTGCCGCGGGCGCCAGAGCGCCAGCACAATCGGGTCAATCGCCAAGAGGGCGATCAGCAGCAGCGGCCATGACGCGTCTTCGAGTTGCCGCGCGGCCTCCTTCAACACCACCTGGTAGTAGGGGTCGCTCACACTCAGGGCGACATCCCCTAGCCAGAAGGGCGAGAGCCCAAGACCGACTGCGCACAGGCCAGAGAAGCCTGCTGCCCAGCGCATAAGACCCTCGGGCTTTCCTGCCGCGCCCCCCAGGACCAGCGCCATCAACACCAAGAGACCAGAGAGGCCATAAAAGCCATAGTGCGGCAGTTTGGTGGCCGAGAAACTAAAAAACACCACCACAAAGGCCAGCACCCACCAGGCCATGTGCACCTCCGGCGCACGCAGGGGTCCTGCCTGCCTGAGCTGCTGCTGCCCAGACCAGAGCGTTCTTAACACCACCGGCAGCCAGGGCAGCGAGGCAATGAGCATCCAGGCGGGGTAGTAAAGCGGCCCTGCGGAAAACCCATGCATGGTCTCCGTGAAGCGACTCAGGTTGTGCTGACCGAAGAACCCATCGATGAATGCCATGCCCTGCGCCTCGTATTGAAGCCAGTACCAAGGCAGGCTTACGGCGGCGGCAATGAGCCAAGCCAGCGGGTCGAACGAGAGGCGAAGCCACAGGCTAATCTGCCGCATCGAGAGTGCGGCCAAGAGGCTCGCTGCAGCGGGCACCAGAATGGCCACGGGCCCTTTGGTGAGCACGCCCAGGCCAATGAAGAGCGCTGCCCAGCGAAAGCTTCCCCGCGCGGTACGGAGTTCGCTCGCGCAAAGCCCCTTCCAGAGAAAAAGCAGCGAGGCGGCCATGAGGGCATTGAGCAGCGCGTCTGCGGTTGCTGCACGCGACATCGCGGGGACTCCCAGGCAGGTGGCTGCCACGAGCACGCCCCAGGCATAGACATTCAATGCGGCTGCGGGCGCAAGCCGCTGGGCAATGAGATAGGCCCAGCCACCGATACAGCCGATCCAGGCGAGGCCCGCAACGGCGCTGGGCAGGCGTGCACCCCAGGCGTTCTCGCCGAAGGCTGCGAAGCCCAGCATTTGAAGCCAGTGAATGAGCACGGGCTTATCGAACCGGGGCGCATCGAGCAGCCAAGGGGAAATAAAGTCGCCGCGGGCCAACATCTCACGCGTGGCCTCCGAGAATGCACCCTCGTCAACGTCGGTGAGGGGCACGCTGCCGAGCTGGAAGAACAAAATGACCAGTGCCGCAAACCATGCAAACGCCAGCAGGCGACGGTCGTGTTGCATCAGCGTGTGCGCGTCTGAAGCCAGGCCAAGAGACCTGCCAGGCCCTGGATGGTGGCTGTAAGTCCGAAGAGGATGGAGCCCGCGATGACAGCGGCCTCATCGAAACCGAGCGGGGCGAGAAACGCCACAGCACCGAGCTCGCGCGCACCGAAGCCACCAATCGCAGCCGGCAGTGCGCCAAAAAGAAAAATCCCGCAGCTGACTGCAGCCACCACGAGTGGCGGCACGTCGAGCCCCACTGCTTGAAACGCGCAGGCCAGCGCTGCAATGCCCAAAAGCTGGCTCACGGCCGTTTGTGGCAGCGTGCGCAGGAGCAGGGGCGTTGAGCGAGCGAGCTGCAGCATGACCGCCACCTTGGCCTGCCAGCGGCCTGTCTGGGCCGCGAACTTGCTGATGAGCGGCGCCCCAACACCCGCCGCTAGCCATGGCAAGAACAGCAGCGCCGCAAGCGTTTGAGCGTAGCCCATCGCGCCAAAGAGGGTCGCGTTCGAGAGCATGTTGGTGTCTGCAGGCGAGCGGCCTGACTGCCACTGCACAGCCAATGTGCCCAGGGCCAACAGGCTGAGCACCGCCAAGCCCCAAAAGCCTGCTGCACGATCGAGAAAAACCGTCGCCGCGGCCAGAGACTGACGCTCGGGCGTGGCCGTTTTGCAGGCCGTTTCGGCCAGTCCCATG
>Ga0208788_1000159_pt1 | contig 35135 bp, 36 predicted proteins | sample Wag4_2014_7_11_3_FD_187363 | JGI IMG/M metagenome (GOLD analysis project Ga0208788, IMG submission 187363) | Fresh water mixed with fracking chemicals microbial communities from Ohio, USA - Utica-2 Time Series FC 2014_7_11 (SPAdes) (version 2) ...
GGCTTGTCGAGGCCGGATCTAAAACGCCGCAATTCGAGTGGCGCATGCGCCCGGCTGACGGGTCGGCTCCGGGTGATGAGGAGTTCCGCGCAGAAGCGGCACTGCTGCAAGCGAGCTTGCGAGCGTCTGAGATCGAATTACCGTCGGATTATTGTGGTGAATGGCAAGTTGGTCTCGAGGCTTGGCTGCGCTCGCTAGCCTCATCTTTGACCCAAGGAGTCTTGCTGCTGTCCGATTACGGCTTGCCTCGATCGCAGCTTTATCATCCTGATCGCATGCGCGGCAGCTTGCGTTGTTACTACCGTCATCACGCGCATGAAGATCCTTTTCTTTGGCCGGGGCTCAATGACATCACGGCATGGGTTGATTTCACTCGAGTAGCAGAAGCGGCAGAGCGAGTGGGCTTGCAGGTGTTGGGCTTCACGACTCAGATGGGCTTTCTGGCGGGCGGTGGCGTCGATCAGGCGATGTCGCGCGCACTGGCTGAGACAAGCTCAGCAGCCTCGGGCGCGTCCGTCTCGAGTCAGGCACAACTCGCAGGCGGCTTACGACGCTTGCTGATGCCGGGTGAAATGGGCGAGTCGGTGAAGTTCGTGATGCTAGGTCGTTCGGATGAGTGCGATTTACCGGCATTCGCATTTCGCGACCTGCGGCACACGCTATAGCGTCACTCGATCGATTTTTTGATGGCGGCGAGGCGTAGCGCGCGCAGTCGTTCGCCGATTTGCGGGCCCTCTAGGCCTGCTCGTTCGCGCTCATCCAAAGTCACGGCACGTGCGGCTGCCCAAGCGGATTCGATGCGTGCGCGTTGTGGGTAAGGCTGATCTTGCAGGCCGAGACGTCCGCGCGCATCGCACTCACACACCTCCAAGAAGTCCGCGAATCGCTCTGGCCTGCGAAATGCATCGCTGGCTTCGAGCAGTTCCAGAATCGTCGTAGCACGCAGCTCGAGTCCGCGATGTACATGCGTGTGATAGCGACTCGCGAGGATCGAGAGCTCGCGAAATTCTTGCGGGACTCGTAAGCGGGCACACAGCGCTTCGATGGCGCTGACGCCTAATTGTTCGTGACCGTGGTGACGCGGCCATTGGTCTTGGGGTGTCAGTGCTTTACCGAGATCATGCATCAGCAGTGCAAAACGGATCGGTGTGCTCGCGTTACGCGCCGCGGCCACTTGCAGTGTCAGCAGGGTGTGTTCGCCGGTATCGATCTCGGGATGCCATTCGGGTCGCTGTGGTACGCCAAATAGGGCATCCAGTTCGGGCATGATGATGCGCAGTGCGCCGCACTGTCGCAAAAGTTCGATCGCAGCGCGCGGCTCTGGCTCGCCTAGGGCGCGCTCAAGTTCGCGCCAAATTCGCTCCGGGACGAGCGCATCCACTTCGCCCGCGGCCACCATCTTGCGCATCAACTCAATCGTTTCTTCGGCTACCCGAAAGCCGAGCGGTGCATAGCGCGCCAAAAATCTCGCCACGCGCAGGATGCGAACCGGGTCTTCGGAGAAAGCGGGTGAGACGTGACGCAGCACTCGGCCGCGCAAATCAGTCTGACCGCCGTAAGGGTCGACGATGTCCCCCTCTTCCGATTGCGCCATCGCGTTGATGGTCAAATCGCGGCGCAATAAATCCTGCTCGAGGGTGACCTGCGGTGAAAACTCGGTCACGAAGCCGCGATAGCCGAGGCCCACTTTGCGCTCAAGCCGAGCCAGCGCGTGTTCCTCATGCGTCTCGGGATGCAAAAACACCGGAAAATCACGGCCGACCGGGCGAAAGCCCCGTGCCGTCATCTCTTCGGGAGTGGCGCCCACGACCACCCAGTCTCGTTCGTGCACGGGACGATCGAGCAGAGAATCACGAACCGCGCCGCCAACGAGATAGACCTTCACCCGCGCATCGTACCTTAGCGTTTGGCTTGTCGTCGGAACGCGGCGTATCGAAGTTGATCTTGGCCCGCATCGCCAAGATAGGTCGGGGCAATGGTCGATAGGGCCGTCGGTGTGATCTGGAGTTCTTCCAATCCCGCCGTCGAGGGCGCGTTATCGAGTTGTAGCGAGCGGAAGTTGTCCGTCGAGAAAGGTTTGCCGGGCACGAAATTGAGGACAGCGGCTTGCAACCGACCGAGGAAGTCGGGCAGCGGGATCACTTTGGCTGGTGTGCCGGAGAGTCGTCCTGCGAGCTCGACGAGTTCTTTGAGCGACAAAGTTTCTGGGCCGCCAAGATCGAAGCTGCGCCCAATGGTTGTCGGGTCGCGCAGTGCGCGTTCGAAGGCGGCAGCAACATCACTCACCCACACGGGTGCGAATCGTGTCCCCGCGCGAGCCAGCGGGATCCAACCGCCCGATAGCGGCAGTAGCTGTGCAAATCGATTCAGCAGCGAGTCGTGAGTGCCGAAGATCACCGACGGTCTGAAAATAGTCCACGCCAGTGACGCGGGCGCTTGGCGGACGTGCTGCTCAGCGAGCCCTTTCGACTGCAGATAAAAACTCGGTGCGTCGAGAGCGGCACCAAAGGAGCTCATATGCAGCAGACGCGGGACTTGTGCTGCAACGCAGGCGGCGACGACTTTTCGCGCAAGCTCTGCATGTGCGAGGTGGAAGCCGCGACCGCGGAAGCCACTTTCATTGAGGATGCCAACCAAGTTGATGACGACATCGCTGCCGACGAACTCGCGTTTCAAAGCCGCCTCGTCGTGCACGTTCACGCGGCGACACTCGAGGTTCGGCAGCATGGCCAAATGCGCCGGCGGCCGAGGGCTGCGCGTCAATAATCGCACTCGATCGCCGTCACGGATCAGGCGCGAGATGAGTTCGCGTCCGACGAAGCCGCTGCCACCCAAGACGGTGATGAGCATGTTCTGAGGGCTCATCAGCGCAGCACGAGGATGGAGATGTCGCTACTGCGGCGGACCTGAAGCACGAGCGTGCTACCTCCGCGCGCCGCAGCCGCTCGCCACGCGCCGCTCAACCCGGCTGTGTTGGCGATGCGCACTCCATTGGCGGCGACGATGACGTCACCTGAGCGCAGGCCTGCGTTGGCAGCGCGGCTATTGGGCGCCACGCTGCGTACGAGCACGCCGCCGCCGGCCTCGGTCGCATCTTCGAGTTGTGCTCCCTCGAGGCTGCGATGCTGAGTGCCTTCAGGTAGAGCGCTCGAGTCCGCATTGTTCGCGGCACTCGTGACGGCTGCTGGATCGGCAATCTCGGCCGTCACGTTTCGGCTCTTGCCCTCGCGTAACAGCGCGATCTGAACTTTGTCGCCAACGCGCAGCAAACCGATCGCATTGCGCAGCTCCGCCGCTGATTTCACCTTGCGTCCATTGAGCGAGCTGACGACATCACCCGCTTGCAGACCTGCGCGCGCAGCAGCCGATTCTTTGGCCACTTGCGTGATGAGAGCGCCGCCGTTGCTCGCGATACCGAGAGCCTGAGCGATATCGGGAGTGACCGGTGCGATGGTGACGCCGAGTTGGCCGCGCTTGACCGAGCCGTATTTGATCAGCTGATCCATGACGCTACTGGCCATGTTAACGGGGATCGCGAAGCCGATTCCGATATTGCCGCCCGATCGCGAGAGGATCATGTTGTTGATGCCGACGAGCTCGCCGCGCAGGTTGACGAGCGCGCCGCCCGAGTTGCCGGGATTGATCGAAGCGTCGGTCTGAATGAGGCTCTCGAATCCATCCGGATTCATCCCCGAGCGCCCGAGCGCGCTGACGATGCCGTACGACACCGATTGCTGTAGGCCAAAGGGATTGCCGATGGCCGCAACGTAATCGCCCGGCTCCAGCGCATCAGAATCGCCGAGATTGATCTGACTCAAGCCCTCGGCCTTGATCTGGATCACCGCAATATCGGTCTGAGGGTCACTGCCGATCAGCTTGGCTGGGAATTCGCGTTGGTCCGAGAGGGTCACCGTGATGTCTTTGGCATTCTCGACCACGTGGGCGTTGGTGATGATGTAGCCCTGTTTGGCATCCACGACGACGCCAGAGCCCGCCGATTGGAAGGGGCGTTCGCGTGCACCGGCATCCGGTGGAACGTTGAAAAACCGACGGAAGAAAGGATCATCGAGGAGGGGATTGCGCGGTCCCTGTTCGCGCACCGTCCCCTGAATCCCGATGCTCACCACCGAGGGCGAGACGCGACGGATCATCGGTGCGAGCGAAGGCATGGGGGCCACCGCTCGTTCGCGACTTTCGGCCCGGTTTTCGGCCGGACTATCGCTCGATTGCGCCAGGGCCGCATTCCCGAGGCCCCAGGGGGTGAGCAAGGCGCCAATGAGCAACAGAATTCGGTGTAAGCCAGGGATGAGCATGCGCATGAGAATTCCTCCGTCCAGCGACAAGGGGATATACGGATTGGGGCAGGCGTTTCAAGGGGATAACTTGTGAAAGTTGTGTGGATCGCGTGTCGACACAACATCTAGTAGGGCTAGCCCTAGTGCGCGCCCAAGCTGGCAAGTAATTTTCCGAACGTCCTTTTGCCGCGCGATTTCACATAAGTATATGAATTAATTAGCAAAAAATGTTGACTCCAAATTGGAAATCATGTCTTGACGCACACCGACCCCCTGCCTAATCTCCACCCCTCGACACAACATCTTGTGTGCACTCTCGAGTGCAGCCGGAGGGGCTCCGGTGGCAAGGAGTTTCGGGGTCGAAAGAGGGGAGAGCAAAAAAATCGTCCGAGAAGGCGTCGTTTCCTCCGTCGGTGGTTCGGTCTTTGTGAAAACAAGCCGGCACGGGCGGGTTTTGCTCTCTTCAAAACCGAATTTGCACTGACGTATCAAAGATTTTTAGGGGATCCGAACCCACATGAACAGCGTGATTAAGTTGGCGACGAGCGATATCGATTCGATTCCGTTCCAAGAGACCTCCCTCGATATTTGGGATAAGAAATATCGCTTGGTCTCTAAGAGTGGCGACCCGATCGACAAGTCCATGGACGACACCTATCGCCGTGTTGCGCGGGCGCTTGCCGATGTCGAATCGCCCGAGCAGCGTGAGCATTGGTACGAGCGATTTCTTTGGGCGTTGCGTCGCGGCGCCATTCCTGCAGGCCGCATCACTTCGAATGCCGGCGCGCAAGAGCACAAGCCCGCGACCTCGACCATCAACTGCACGGTCTCGGGAACGATCCGTGACTCGATGGACGACATTCTGGATAAGGTCCATGAGGCGGGTCTCACGCTGAAGGCCGGTTGCGGTATCGGTTACGAGTTCTCGACGCTGCGTCCGCGTGGCGCGTACGTCTCGGGTGCCGGTGCCTACACGTCCGGTCCGCTCTCGTTCATGGATATCTACGACAAGATGTGTTTCACGGTGTCCTCGGCGGGTGGCCGTCGCGGTGCGCAGATGGGCACGTTCGACGTCGGCCATCCGGATGCCATGGAATTCATCCGCGCCAAGCGCGAGAACGGTCGTTTGCGTCAGTTCAATCTGTCGTTGTTGATCACGGACGAGTTCATGCACGCCGTGCGCAACGATCTCGACTGGCAGCTCGCTTTCCCGATCTTGCGTAAGGAATACGAGGCCGATAAGCCGGATCTGAAGGACGAGAGCAAGTTCGTGTGGCGCGATTGGCCGTACAACGAAAACTTCGTCGTCAACGAGACGGGGTTGGTCGCCTGCAAGATCTACAAGACCTTGCCGGCTCGTCGCATGTGGGACGTCATCATGACCTCCACGTACGATTTCGCTGAGCCCGGGTTCATCCTCATTGATCGTGTCAACGAGATGAACAACAACTGGTTCTGCGAAAACATCCGTGCCACGAACCCCTGTGGTGAGCAGCCGCTGCCGCCCTATGGCTCGTGCTTGTTGGGATCGGTGAACTTGACGCGTTTCGTTCGTCGCCCGTTCACTGCCGAGGCCGAGTTCGATTGGGCCGAGTATCGCGAAGTCGTCAAAGTATTCACGCGCATGCTCGACAACGTGGTCGAGGTCAATGGCTTGCCGCTCGAGGGGCAGCGTAACGAGATCTTGCGCAAGCGTCGTCACGGCATGGGCTTCTTGGGCCTTGGTAGCACGATGACGCTGCTCGGCATGAAGTACGGCTCGGGTGAGTCGGTGAAGTTCACCGAAGATGTCTCGCGTGAAATGGCGTTGGCTGGCTGGGAAGCGGCGCTCGATTTGTCGCGCGAGAAGGGCCCGGCCCCGATCATGAACGAAGAATTCACGGTCACCGGCGAGATGCTGCGCAAGCGTCCCGAGATGGCGCGCGATGGCTGGAAGGTGGGCAGTAAGATTCCGGGTCGTGTTCTGCATGCTCGCTACAGCCGCTACATGCAGCGCATCGCGGAGGTTTCGCCTGCGCTCGTCGAGCAGCTCGCCCTCGTTGGCGCGCGCTTCACGCACCACACGTCGATCGCGCCGACCGGCACGATCTCGCTCTCGCTTGCCAACAACGCGAGCAACGGCATCGAGCCCTCATTCGCGCATCACTATTTCCGCAACGTGATCCGTGAAGGCAAGAAGTCGAAAGAGAAAGTCGATGTGTTCTCGTTCGAGTTGCTCGCGTATCGCGAAATCATGAACGCGAAGGCGATGCCGAATTCGACCAATCCGGCCGAGAAACTCCCGGACTATTTCACGACGGCGGATGACATCACGCCGACCGAGCACGTGGATATCCAGGCCGCGGCGCAGAAGTGGGTCGACTCGTCTATCTCCAAGACGGCGAACGTGCCGACCGATTTCAAATACGACGAATTCAAGAACATCTACCTCTACGCTCACGAAAAGGGGCTCAAGGGCTGCACGACCTTCCGCTTCAACCCGGAGGCCTTCCAAGGCGTGCTCGTGAAAGAGGAAGACCTCAAGAACACGACCTACGTGTTCACGCTCGAGGACGGTAGCGAAGTGTCGCTGCGCGGCGATGAGGAAATCGAATACGACGGTGAACTTCACACCGCCGCCAATTTGTACGACGCCTTGAAAGAAGGCTACTACGGCAAGTTTTGAGGATTTTTTAGACCATGGCTGCTATCAAGATCGATCGCAAGATCGCCAAGTACCGAGTTTTGAAGCCGGGCACCGAAACGCCGGCTCCCGTTGCTGCTGCTCCCTCGACCGCCGAACTGCCGACCTCGCACGGCGGCAAAGTGGTGCGTTTGACCGAAGAGGTACAACGTCCCGAGGTTCTGATCGGCTCGACCTACAAGATCAAGACGCCGGTTTCCGATCACGCGATGTACGTGACCATCAACGACATCATCCTCAACGAGGGAACCGAGCACGAGCAGCGTCGTCCCTTCGAAGTTTTCATCAACTCGAAGAACCTCGATCACTACCAGTGGATCGTGGCGCTGACGCGCATCATCTCGGCCGTGTTCCGTAAGGGTGGCGACGTCACTTTCTTAGTCGAGGAATTGAAAGCGGTTTTCGATCCGCGCGGTGGGTATTGGCAGCCGGGTGGCAAGTTCATGCCCTCGATCATCGCCGAGCTCGGTCATGTCATCGAGAAGCATCTGCAGACCATCGGTTTGCTGCGTCCGCTTCAGCTCGACGAGCATCAAAAAAAGCTCGTCGACGAAAAGCGTGCTGAGTTCGAAGCGCGGGCCAAGCAGACCGACGCCTTCGCCAATTCGCACTTCCCCGAGGGAGCACAGCTGTGTTCGAAGTGCAGCACGGCTGCCGTCGTGATGATGGACGGCTGCATGACTTGCCTCAATTGCGGCGATTCGAAGTGCGGGTGAACCGTTGCGGCTGACGACGCTTCTACTCGTCGCTGCTCTCGCTACGGCGACGATCGTCGGCCGTACTCAACCGATTCCTGCAGGGGTGGTCCCAGTCATGGGACCCCCTTCGCTCGAGATCCCGCGCCCCGCGGAACTGCAGCGCGATGTCGATTTCTGGATTCGTGTCTACAGCGAGATCACGACGCAGCAAGGTTTCCTGCACGACGAAGCCGATCTTTCCATCGTCTACGGCACTTTGACCCTGCCTGCAGCGCCAGCCGGTTCACGTCCGCGTCGCGATGCCGTTTCGTTCGAGCGAGAGCGTTGGCGCAGTGCCTTGCGCATTGCGGCGGAGGCGCTCGAGAGCGGCGTTCCCACTCACTCCGCCGATGCGCAGCGCGTGCTGCAGTTGTGGGGTGACAAGGCGACCGCGGGCCGTCTGCGCGCTGCGACTGAGGCGGTGCGCTTTCAGTTGGGCCAGGCGGATCGTTTCCGCGAGGGCTTGGTGCGCTCCGGAACTTGGGAGTCGCATATTGCGCGCACTTTCGAGCGCCTCGGTTTGCCGCCGGAGCTCGCGGCCCTGCCGCACGTCGAGTCGTCGTTTACGCCGACCGCCTATTCAAAAGTCGGTGCTGCCGGTCTTTGGCAATTCATGCCCGGTACGGCTCGGCTCTACATGCGAGTTGACGATGTGCTCGATGAGCGCATGGATCCTTTTCGCGCCACGGAAGCGGCGGCGAAGCTACTGCTCTATAACTACCGAGTGCTTGGCAGCTGGCCTCTGGCGATCACGGCCTACAATCACGGCGCGGCTGGAATGCGCCGTGCGCGCGACACACTCGGGACTGATGACTTCGGTGTCATCGCGCGTCGTTACAAAAGTAAAACCTTTGGTTTTGCATCGAGGAATTTTTATCCCTCGTTCTTGGCTGCGTTGACGATCGATCAGAATCCCGAGCGATATTTCGGTAAGCTCGAGCGAGCCCCGGAACTCGCGTATCAGGAACTCGAGATGCCGGCTTATGCCTCGATCGATGCGATCGAGCGTGGGCTCGCACTTGATCGACGAACACTCAAAGACTTGAACCCTGCGCTTCGTCCAGCCGTTTGGGCTGGGTCTCGACGTGTGCCACGAGGCTATCAATTACGCTTGCCGGCGGAGTTGCAACTGACCGCGGCCGAATTTGCCGATCGCTTAGGTGGCGCTGCTTTGCATGCGAGTCAGGTTCGGCCAAATACGCATCGGGTTGCCAGGGGCGAAACCCTCTCAGGCTTGGCTAAGCGCTATGGCGTGCGTTTGCGTACTTTGGCAGAGCTCAATGGGCTGCGGGTCAATTCGCATCTGCGATTAGGCCAAAGATTGACGATCCCCGATGGAGCGTCGAATTCCACTTCTCGATCTGCGGCCGACTGATACGATCCACGGCATGAGTTCGTGCACTTCGAGAGTGAATCGACGCGCGTCGTGGTTGTTCGCGTTGCTGACTTGGTCGATTGCGCCCAGTTGGGCGGACACCGCAGTCACGTCTTTGCCGGGCACTCGCTTTACTGCCAATCCCCTGCCCGTGGCCAACCAGGTGATCGTCCATAAGGGCGAGCGTCGCTTGGAGTTGTGGCGTGGTCGACAATTGTTACGCTCGTATCGCATCTCGCTCGGACTCAACCCCGACGGACACAAACAACAAGAGGGGGACTTTCGAACCCCAGAAGGTCGCTATCGGCTCAATGCACGTAATCCGCGCAGCGATTTCTTCCTCTCGCTGGCAGTGTCTTATCCTGACAAAAATGATGTGGCACGAGCGCGCGAATCTGGGGTCGCTCCGGGTGGAGCGATCATGATTCATGGCTTGCCCAATCAGCTCAAGTGGTCACCCGACTACTACGCCAAAAACGATTGGACCGACGGCTGCATAGCATTGAGTAATGCCGACATGATGGAAGTGTGGATGCTCGTCCCGACGGGCACGCCCATCGACATTCGGCCTTGAGATATCTCGGAAGGTTCGACTATGGAAACTAGTATCGTCATCCCTGAGTTTGTCGACGCTCGCGTCGCGCCGCGCGGCGCACTCGAGAGTCTCTCGCAGGAAGAGATCGAGAAGCTTCTATCATCAGGGCAGGGCGGTCTTTACCCTCTTTTCCGTCAGTGCGCGCTCGCTGTGTTGAACGCCGGCAGTCACACCGACGACGCTCGAGAAATTTTCGAGAAGTTTCGCGATTTCGATATCCAAATCGTTCGTCACGCCTGGGGCGTGAAACTCGAGATCAAGAACGCGCCTGCGATGGCCTTCGTCGATGGGCACATGATTCGCGGCACCAAAGAATTGCTTTTTGCCGTGTTGCGCGATGTGGTCTACACAGCCAACGAAATCGTCGAGAGTGGTCGTTTCGATCTCGCTCGCCCGCAATCCATCACTAACGCCGTTTTCCATATTCTGCGTAACGCACGTTTACTCGATCACAAATCGCGGCCGAATCTCGTCGTCTGCTGGGGCGGCCACTCGATCAGTCGAGAGGAATACGAATACACCAAGAAGGTCGGCTACGAACTCGGTTTGCGTGCACTCGATGTGTGTACGGGCTGCGGTCCGGGTGCCATGAAAGGGCCCATGAAGGGCGCGACCATCGGTCATTCGAAGCAGCGTATTGCGCCGGGTCGCTACGTCGGTTTGACCGAGCCTGGCATCATCGCAGCCGAGCCGCCGAATCCCATCGTGAATCACCTCGTGATCATGCCGGATATCGAAAAGCGACTCGAAGCGTTCGTGCGCCTGGGACACGGACTGGTCGTTTTCCCGGGTGGCGTGGGTACCGCCGAGGAAATTTTCTATCTCCTTGGGATTTTGCTCGATCCGGCCAATGCCGAGCAGCCTTTCCCGGTGGTGTTGACCGGGCCCCGTAGTAGCGCGGCTTACTTCGAGCAGATTCGTCGCTTCCTCGTGAATACCGTCGGCGAAGTGGCGATGTCACGTCTGCAGATCGTGATTGATGATCCTGCGGAAGTCGCGCGCATCATGGATCGCGGCATCGATGACGTACGCGAGTATCGTCGTCGCCACTCCGATTCGTTCAACTTCAATTGGTTGCTGCGGATCGATCCCGAGTTTCAGCGTCCGTTCGAGGTCACGCATGCCTCGATGCGAACCCTGCGGTTGCATCGCGATCAGCCGGCGCACGAGTTGGCCGCGGATTTACGTCGTGCGTTCTCGGGTATCGTCACGGGCAACGTCAAGGAGCCCGGTATTCGCGCTATCGAGCGCCATGGCCCCTTCGAGCTCGTCGGTGATCGTGGGGTGATGGATATGCTCGATGAGTTGCTGGCGGGTTTCGTGGCGCAACAGCGTATGAAGCTTCCCGGCTCAGCCTACGTTCCCTGCTACCGGATCGTGAAGGCCTAACGAAGAGGCCTTGAAAAGGTCTCGGGCGACCCCAAAAAAGCAGGGTCCTGTTTTCCGGAGAGACCCATGACCGAGAACGTCCAGACCCACGGTTTTCAGGCCGAGGTGCGTGAGCTGCTGAGGCTCATGATTCACTCGCTCTACAGTCATCGCGAAATTTTTTTGCGCGAGCTGATATCGAACGCCTCCGATGCCAACGACAAGTTGCGCTTCTCCGCGCTGGCTCAGCCCGAGTTGTTGGCCGGCGAATCTGAACTGAAGATTTGGGTCGATTACGACGCTGAAAAGAAGACGCTCACGATTCGCGACAACGGCATTGGGATGACGCGCGACGAGGCGATCGCGCACCTAGGAACGATCGCGAAGTCGGGTACGGCCGATTTCTTCAAGAAGTTGACCGGAGACCAACAGAAGGACTCTCAACTTATCGGTCAGTTCGGCGTGGGCTTCTATTCGGCGTTCATCGTCGCCGATGAGGTGGAAGTGCATACCCGAAAGGCAGGCGAGCCGGCCACCTCCGGTGTGCGCTGGGCTTCGAAGGCTGACGGTGAGTTCACTGTCGAGACGATCGAGCGCGAAGAGCGCGGCACGAGCATCGTCTTGCACTTGAAGGATGAAGCCAAAGAATTCGCTGATGGATGGCGCCTACGCTCGCTCGTGCGCCGCTACTCGGATCACATTGCTTTTCCGGTGTTGATGCGCAAAGAGGGTGAGGCCACGCTCGATTGGGAGTCGGTCAACCAGGCGCAAGCGCTGTGGACTCGCGCGCGTAGCGATATCAAAGATGAGGAGTATCGCGAGTTCTATCAGCATATCGCTCACGACTTCGCGGAGCCCCTCGCGTGGAGTCATAACAAGGTCGAAGGCAAGCGCGAATACACCTCGCTCTTGTACGTGCCGGCGCGAGCACCTTTCGATCTCTACCAGCGAGACGCCTCGCGAGGTCTCAAGCTTTACGTTCGGCGCGTCTTCATCATGGATGATGCAGAGCAGTTTTTGCCGATGTACTTGCGCTTCATCCGCGGCGTACTAGATTCAAATGATTTGCCACTCAATGTCTCGCGCGAGTTATTGCAGCAAGACAGTGAAGTGGAGGCCATGCGCGCTGCGTTGACCAAGCGAGCGCTCGATTTGCTTGTCCGTATTGCCAAGGACGAGCCGGAAAAGTACGCAAGCTTTTGGAAGGAATTTGGCCCGGTGCTCAAAGAGGGTGTCGGCGAGGATCCGAGCAACCGCGACAAGATTCTTCCGCTGCTGCGTTACGCGAGCACTCACGAAGAGTCCGATGAGCCTAAAGTCACGCTCGCCGACTATGTCGGTCGGATGAAGCCGGGTCAGGAGCGGATCTATTACATCATCGCCGATAGCGTGACCGCGGCACGCGGCAGTCCGTATCTGGAGCAACTGCGATCCAAGGGGATCGAAGTGCTCTTGCTGGCCGATCGAGTCGATGAGTGGATGATGGGCCACGTTCGCGAATTCGAAGGCAAGCGCTTCAAGGATGTCTCGCGCGGCGATCTTGAGCTCGGCGGATTGGAGGCTGATTCTGATAAGGCAGCCGCAGCCGAAGTCGCCAAAGAAAACGAAAAACTGCTCCAGCGCATCAAGGAAGCGCTCGGTGATCGTATCTCCGAGGTGAAAGTGTCGACTCGATTGACCGACACGCCGGCATGTCTTGTGCTGGCTGAGCACGATCTGGGTGCGCAGATGCGCAAAATTCTCGCGGCAACGGGTCAGGCGGCGCCGGAGTCCAAGCCTGCGCTCGAGGTGAACGTCGGCCATCCATTGCTCAAGCGGCTGGACGCTACGTTGGCGGAGGATGAGTTCGCCGAGTTGGCCTTGGTCATCCACGATCAAGCGAAGCTCGCCGAGTCGGGCTCGGTCGCCAATCCCGGTGAGTTCGTGCGCCGTCTGAATCGCTTGCTCGGGCAACTAATGGCTCAATAGTTCGTGCCATAATCCGTTCGTATGGGTAAATCGAATCCCACCGAAGAAGAGCTGCGCTCGCGTCTCACGCCGCTGGCATACGAGGTCACTCGTAACAAGGGTACCGAGCGAGCCTTCACAGGCGCCTACACCTACAACAAAGACAAGGGTGTTTATGCCTGCGTCTGTTGTGGTGCGGAGCTCTTCTCGTCAGATACTAAATACGATTCGGGTTCAGGTTGGCCGAGCTTCTGGACGCCGCTTGCAGCCGATCGAGTGCGTGAGCATCGCGATGTCAGTCACGGCATGATCCGTACAGAAGTGGTTTGCGCGCAGTGCGACGCCCACTTGGGGCATGTCTTCGAGGACGGTCCGCAGCCCACGGGGTTGCGATACTGCATCAATTCGGTTTCGCTCGATTTTCGATCGTCGAGCACGACAGGTGAGTCGTGATGAGAACGGTCGTGTGGTCAGTCCTCTTGGCGGTGACCGGAATTTTTCTGATCTCCGCCTTCCTCCCCACGCTGCTCGCATCGAGCGGTAGTGATCCAGCCGCCATGGAGTCCGCAATGTCAGAGCTCGTCAAAGAAGACCTCGAAGCCGGAGAAGGCTCACCGATTAATGCAGGACAGATTGCCGTCGTGCACTACACGGGCTGGTTACATGATCCTGCACAGAACGAAGGCAAGGGGCGCAAGTTCGATAGTTCGCACGATCACGGCGACACCTTCGCTTTCAAAGTCGGCGGCGGCCAAGTGATTCGAGGTTGGGATCTTGGCGTCGAGGGCATGCGAGTGGGCGGTAAGCGTCGGCTCGTGATTCCCGCCGAGCTTGGTTACGGCGCGCGTGGTGCGGGCGGGGTCATCCCTGGCGGCGCCACACTCGTGTTCGATGTCGAGTTAGTGGAGATCCGCTAATGCAGCGTCAGGTGATGAGCGCGATCGCATTGGCGATCTCGATGAGCGTGGCGGCTGATGCGGCCACTCTGATCCATGCCGGACGCGTCATCGACGGCATCGGCAATCAGGTGATGTCAGAGCGCACGATCGTGGTCGATGGTGGACGTATCGTCGCGATCGAGAGTGGTTATCGTGCGCCCTCGGCGACCGATCAAGTAGTCGATCTCAAAAATTCGACGCTGATGCCGGGTTTGATGGATATGCACGTGCATATCACGAGTGAGTACAGCCGCACGAGCGAGCTAGATCGCTTCAAGAAAGACGGTCCTGATGTGGCGCTCGATGGTGCCATGTTCGCGGAGCGCACTCTGCAAGCAGGATTCACCACGGTTCGTGATCTCGGTGACGGCTTTCGTGCGAGCATCGCGCTGCGTAACGCGATCAATGCCGGCAAGCTCTCTGGTCCCCGTATTTTTGCAGCGGGTAAATCGATCGCGACGACCGGCGGTCATGCCGACCCCACCAATGGCTGGGCGGATCACCTCGGTGGCGCTAACGTCGGCCCGATCGACGGTGTCGTCAATGGCGAGGAACAAGCAGCGCAGGCTGTGCGTCAGCGCTACAAAGAAGGGTCGGATCTCATCAAGATCACGGCAACCGGTGGCGTGCTTTCGGTCGCCAAGAACGGCTTGAACCCGCAGTTCACCGAAGAAGAGATTCGCAGCATCGTGCAAACCGCGCGAGATTATGGCTTCAAGGTAGCGGCGCATGCGCATGGTGCCGAGGGTATGAAGCGGGCAGTGCGTGCCGGCGTCGATACCATCGAGCATGGCACCTTCATGGATGATGAAACCATCAAGCTCATGAAGGAGCGTGGCACTTACTATGTGCCAACCATCACAGCCGGTGCTTGGGTTTTTGATCGCTCCAAGGAAGACGGGTTCTTCCCGGCGCTCGTTCGCCCGAAAGCCGCCATGATCGGACCGCAGATTCAGGGGACATTCGCCAAAGCCTATAAGGCAGGTGTGAAGATCCTCTTCGGAACCGATACCGGGGTTTCCGCACACGGCCAAAATGCACGTGAGTTCGTGCTGATGGTAGAAGCAGGCATGCCAGCGATGGAAGCCATCAAGTCGGCTACGTCGGTCAGCGCTAAATATCTCGAAATCGACGATCGTTTGGGCAGCGTTGAGGTCGGTAAGGTCGCGGATCTCGTCGCGGTGCCTGGGGATCCGATCAAAGATATCAGCGCGATGCAGCGCGTCCATTTCGTCATGAAGGACGGCGTTGTCCATCGCAGCCCCTGAGCGTCAGATGCTCGCCGGCGGGGCCGGCGACATCGAGGCCCTGATCGAGCATCCTGATAGCGCGCTTTTCCCGCAAGCGCGGGCCATCGCCGTGTGTTGTCACCCGCATCCGCTTTTTGGCGGAGCGATGACCAACAAGGTCATACATACCGTCGCTCGTAGTTTCGTTGCGAGTGGTGCGATTACATTGCGTTTTAACTTTCGTGGTGTCGGTGCTTCCGCGGGCGTACACGATGAGGGTCGCGGTGAGCTTGAAGACCTGCTGCGCGTGATCGATTGGGCGCGTTCTCAATGGCCTGGTTTGCCTTTGTGGCTCGGTGGTTTTTCGTTCGGCGCCTGGATGGTGTTGCGAGCGCAAGCGAGGGCGGCGCCCGCGTTATTGGTGACGGTTGCACCGCCCGTGGGCCGATGGAATTTCGACGATGTGTCTGCGCCTCTTTGTCCCTGGCTCATCGTACAAGGCTCGCAAGACGAGTTGGTCGATGCGGGCACAGTAAAAAAATATGCCACCACGCTAACGTCTCAAGCAGATTATGTTGAGATCGCCGGTGCCGACCACTTTTTTCATGGCCGGCTGCATGAGGTGAGAGACGAGGTTAGCCGTGTAGCGAGTAGCCCACACCTCTGACGGTGTGGATGAGCGGCTTTTCGAATTCTTTGTCGACTGCTTGTCGTAATCGACTCACGTGAACATCGACTACGTTGGTTTGCGGGTCGTAGTGGATATCCCAGACATTCTTGAGCAGCATGGCGCGCGTCACGACTTGCCCGGCGTGCCGCACCAGACATTCGAGTAAGCGAAACTCGCGCGCTGTGAGCTCGATATCACGCCCGGCACGACGTGCCTCGCGCGCCAATAAGTTGAGCTCGAGGTCTTCGACTTTGAGAGACGTCTCTGACGCCGGTGGACTGCGGCGACCGAGTGATTCGACACGCGCAATGAGCTCTTCGATAGCGAAGGGCTTACCGAGGTAATCGTCGCTCCCGGCGCGCAAACCGCGAACACGTTCGTCGACGGAATCGAGCGCCGAAAGCACCAGCACGGGGGTCGTCCTGCCCGCGTCGCGTAGCGCACGGACGATTTCGAGCCCATCCTGGCCGGGGAGCATGCGGTCGGTGATTAATACGTCGATCGGAGTCGATAGAGCGGCCTCGCGGCCGCGATCGCCATCGAGAATATGACTGACGAGGTGCCCGCGCGAACCGAGCGCCTGCACGACTTCCTCGGCAATACGGGCGTCATCTTCGATCAGCAGCACTTTCATACGGGCCTCACTCGGGTGAGTTTAGGGGAAAACCCTGCGGTCGTGGCATGCTTACGGAATGAAATCCTTTGCTGTCATCGATCGACGGGCCTTTCTCGCCGGTCTCGTTGCACTGGCCGTGATGGTGCTGACCTTCGTCGGCGCTTTTATGTGGGTGCAGCACCGCGTGATGCATCTGCACGATGAGGAATTGCGCGGCACCTTGCTCGGAGAACTCGAGCTGCGTCGGCAATTCGATCGGACATCAGGGCGGCAAAAGCTCATTGACGGACTTGCTTGGCGCAGCTCCATCATCGATTCGACGCGCTATCTCGTATTGATTGACCGAGCGGGCAATCCGGTCGTGGGCGACCCCGCCGAGTTGCCGCCCGATAGTTTGCAGAAGATCCGCGAGCAAGGCTGGTTTCGAGTGCGTGAAGAGGCCGGGCCCGATGTATTCGTGGTGTCCTTGACCCTCGATGATGGCGCGAGGCTGTTGATGAGTTATCGCGACCCCATTCGTCGCGACATGGCTCGAACACTCGGTCGCACGGCAGTACTCGGTATTTTGTTGATTGTCGCTATCGGTATCGCGACGGGCGTCATCCTGAACAACTATGCCTTGACGCAGATTCGTCAACTCGCACTAACGGCGCGTCGAATTCAACGTGGGCAGATGGCTGCCCGTGCCCCTGTTTCTCAGCGCGTCGATGCCATGGGTGCGCTCGCGCGAACTCTCAATGAAATGCTTGATCAGAACGAGGCTCTGGTCACGGGCTTGCGTACGATAACCGAGAGTCTCGCACACGATTTGCGAACTCCCATGATGCGGATACGTCGATCCATCGATGCGGCGCGATCGGCTCCGACCGAGGCCGAACGACAAACGCAGTTGAATGAGGCTGAAGCCGGAATTACGCGTAGCTTGCAAGTATTTAACGCACTCGTCGATTTAGCGCGTGCGGAGGCAGGGCTCGCTTACGAGTCGATGGAAGTTCTGGATCTCGGTACTCTGGCTACCGACCTCGCCGAATTGTTCGAACCTTTGGCTGAGGAACGCGGACAAAAGCTAGAACGTCGCATCAGGCCCGTGATGGTGACGGGACACCGACAAATTTTGTCTCAAGCGGTCGGAAATTTGCTCGAGAACGCCATCAAGTACTCGCCAGCCGGCGCGGTGCTGAGCGTAGCGGTCGAGACGACGGATGACGGCACACCTGAGATCGTGGTTCAGGATCGCGGCCCTGGTATCCCAGTGAATGCGAGGGAGCAGGCGGTTCGACCGTTCGTTCGCTTAGAGGGTGCATCGGGCGAATTCGGTAGCGGCCTAGGGCTTGCGATTGCGGCTGCCGTTGCCCGCTTGCACCGCGGGAAGTTGGTGCTCGAGAGTGCCGACCCTGGGCTCCGCGTGAGACTAAGGTTCGGTCACGCCTGAGTCTTGGGCCACCACATACGAATCATCAGTCCTGGCTCGGCGCCTAGACGATTTTGGGCTTCGATGCGCCCTCCATGTGCGGCCAGCACGCGAGCGGCGATCGCAAGGCCCAAGCCCGTGCCACCGCTAGTGCGGCCACGATCACGCTCGATGCGATAAAACGGCTCGAAAATTTGCGCGAGTTGGTTTTCTGGAACACCCGGACCAGCATCACATACGGTGACACAGGCCTCGCGCGCGCTTTGCTCTAGTTCGATCGAGACGGTGCTCTCTTTTTGAGTGTAGCGGATGGCATTGCGAACCACATTCTCGATTGCCGCTGATGTCCATTGAGTATCCAAGATGAGCATGCAGGGCGTTTCGCTATTTTCCCATGCGATTCGACAACCCTTTTCTTTGGCTTCGAATTGGGCGTCGGTCGCAATACGCTCCAGTAGATGACGAAGATCGATGGGCTCCTTGCGTAAGCTCGATGGCTCTGCTTGTAATCGTGAGATCGAGAGAATGTCTTCGATGAGTTCATCGAGGCGTGCGATATCGATCTCGAGTCGATCGAGCTCCGCTGGCGCATCCATCCGCTTGCGCAAGAGTGCGGTAGCTAAGCGCATGCGGGTGAGGGGTGATCGAAGCTCGTGAGACACATCGCGTAAGAGTTGCTCCTTCGCTTGCAGGGCGGCGCCGAGTCGAGCGGCCATGCGGTCGAAGGTGTACGCCAGTTCACCCAGTTCATCGCGGCGCTGCAGTGAGGCATGAGCAACTCGCGCCTCTAACTTTCCAAAAGACAGGGCTTCAGCCGTGCGCTTCAAATCGATGATCGGTCGGGTGATGGAGCCTGCGAGCCAGTAGCTCGCAGCGGCAGTCAGTAGTAGCGCGAGTGCAAGCAGAGAGAAGCGGGTAGAGGGCAAACCGAAAACACCACGACGACCATCGCGGGGGATGGTCATCAACAAATAGCGCTGTCCATCGGCGCCGGAGAGGATTGGCATGCCGGTGGGTAGATCGAGCGTGACGATCGACGAAGCAGCCGATGGTTCGCCATTCGCTCTGCTTGTCATGTTATTCAGTTGTTCTGCATCGCTCGGTGAGGGCACGCGCGGTATCGGGCGATCGAGTAGTTCCTCGCCCCATTCATCGATCACCAAAAAAATGAGCAAGCTCTTTTTGTCAGCCTGCTGCCGTCGCGCCCAGTCGATCAGACCCGCACGCCCTCCTGCGGCGAGCGCTTCGGCCGCATCCTCAGAGCCGGTGGTCAACTCGATCGCAGAACGCGCGGTGCGTTGTTCGATATACCAAGAGGTGATCGCGATGGCGCCAAGCCCGATGGCGAGCAGCGTTAGGAAAATCGTCACGAAGATGCGTAGTGCGAGACGGCTCATGGGGCATCGACCGACAAGAGTTCGTAGCCGGTGCCACGAACGGAGCGTATCTCGATTCCGCTGGCGCCCGCTTGGGTAAGCTTACGACGCAGATTGCTGACATGCGTGTCGATACTGCGATCATATGGCGTGAGTTTTCTCCCGAGCGCTTGCTCGGTGAGCTCGCCACGCTCGAGTGGCTGACCTTTCGCCTTCGCTAAGATTGTGATGATGCGCAGCTCCGCGGCGGTCAGATCAAGGACCGTGTCGGACCAGGTGGCGCGTCGGCGTTTTTCATCGATCCGAAGCTGACCAACTTCAACAACGGTTTGCGTGGTTTCGTTGCTCGTTGTTTGCGAGCGCCGATGGATGGCCCGCAAGCGCGCGGCGAGTTCGCGCGGATCGAAAGGCTTCGCTAAATAATCGTCTGCGCCTAATTCGAGGCCGAGGATCCGATCGACCGCTTCGCCACGCGCCGTCAACATGATGACTGGCAGACGTGACTGGGTTTGTCGCAGCGAGCGCAGGACATCAAAGCCGCTGGCGCCAGGTAGCATCACATCGAGGACAAGCAGATCGATCGGCTGTTTTTCCATGGCGGCAAGGCCAGCCGTCGCGTTCTCAGCGCATTCAACTTCGAAGCCTTCCCCCGCGAGAAATTCTCGCAGCATCGATGTGAGCTCCTGATCGTCGTCGATGACCAACACACGCGTCGTCATAGGGCGCCATGGTGCGATGAAGGGGTCATCTTGTCAGCCTCAGGTTGAAAACTTGACAGTTCTTTGCAACACCTTTGCCATCTCTTGGCGGACGATAGCCGACAAGGATGGTCGAAATAAGCGAGGATATCCCTCGGGTCGAAAGTCATAGGAGTTCACGATGCAACCTCGAAATATTTTATTGCTGATCGCCGCCTTGACCGCGAGCGCGTCGCTCATGGCTGACGAGGTTGCGCCGCCGCCCCCTCCGCCGCCGCCTGCAGCGCCGTTGTCGGCTGATGGATTGCCGCCACCGAGTGAGATCCGCCGCATCATCGTGCGTGGTGTCGACCAGAATCCGATCGAAGCGTTCCGTATGCATCGTGGCATGCATGAAGAGGGTCGCGGTCGTAAAGGCATGCGAAATTGGGAGCGGATGATGGAGGAGCTCGATCTGACGCCGCAGCAGCGCGGCAAGATCACTGAGCACCGAGCGACCTATCAACCGGAAATACGCAAGCTTCGACAAGAGTTGCAGCAGGCCCGTCGTGCGCTGCGCGACATCAATCCAGGCGATGCCAAGTATTCGGCTAAGGTGGCTGAGACGGCAAAACGAGTGGGTGAGCTGTCTGCCAAGATGGTGACTCAGTCGGGCGAGTTGCGTAGCAAGATCTGGAGTGTGCTGACGCCGGAGCAGCAAAAGAAAATGCTCGAGCGTCAGCAGGCGATGCGCGATCGTCAAAAGACGATGCGCGAGCGTATGGAAAATGCGAAGGAAATCAGAATCGAGCGCCGCATCGAAGGCGGTGATCGTCCGGCGATTTGGATCGAGCGCAAGCGCGATTGATCGCCACTGGGTCCGTGGAAATGAGCCAAAAAAAAGCCCGGGGTGTTGCCCCGGGCTTTTTTCTTGAACTTACTGAACTGATCAGTTGACCATGTTCTTGAGGTTCTTCAACGGCATGGCGCGAACCTTCTTGGAGGCCGGCTTTGCCTTGAACATCATCTTCTCGCCCGTGAACGGGTTGACGCCTTCGCGAGCCTTCGTGGCCGGCTTCTTGACGACCTTGAGCTTGGCCAGACCCGGCAGGGTGAACAGGCCGTTGGCGCGCAGGCTCTTCTTGATGATGCCGTTCAGAGAATCGAAAACGGCAGAGACGTTCTTGCGCGACAACTCGGTGTCCTTCGCAATCTGATTGAGGATTTCGGACTTGGTCGGCGGACCACCCTTTTTCGCCATCGTGGAATTCTCCTGAATTTGTAGTGTTGCGCGCTATTGCGCGCGTTTCGATTCGGGCGGAAACATAGCACATGGATCTTTCCGCGCAAACACTTTTCGACGTTTCGCCCCGTAAAAAACGGGGTTTTTATCAACTGCGCAAGAGGATCAGCAATACCTGGATGATGATGCCAGCCCACATCGGTGATAGATCAAGGCCGCCGATAGCCGGCACCGCACGTCGAATTCGCCCCAAAATTGGCTCGCAGAGCGACTCAAGCAGTGATTGCAGAGGCGAACGCACACCCGGAGAGATCATCGAGGCTAGTGCGTAGATAAAAATGGCCCAAAAGTAGAGCCACAACGCATCGCGGATCGACACCAGCAAAGCGGCCTGCAGCCAATCGAGTGCGCTAGGCACGGCACCTGCGATGATCAGCGTGACTGCGGCGGTCTGTACGAGCGCCGCGGCGTAGACCGCCACGATCGAGGCCGTATCGATGCGTCCGATGGAAGGCAAAGCGCGCCGAAGCGGTAAAACCAGCCAATTGGTGAGTCTCATGATCGACTGGGCAATCGGATTGCGAAAGTCCGCGCGAACCCATTGCAGCATCAGGCGGATCAGAAAGAGGTAGAGCAGGAGCGACAAGAGGGTGTCGGCGACGAACAGAATGGCCTGTTGCATAGGGGGTCAGCCTCCGGTTTTATCTTGCTGCTTCGCAAGTTCGCGACCGCGATGGATCGCGGCCGCGACCGCTTTTTCGACGATGACATCGAATTGGGCGGCGGCGAATGCCTCGAGGGCGGCAGCGGTTGTGCCTCCTTTGGAGGTGACCGAGCCGCGAAGGCGCTCGAGTGACTCGCCCGTGGCCGCCATCAAACCGGCGCCGTGCAGCGTTGCCGCAGCCAGGCGCGAAGCCGCCTCTCGGTCTAGACCATGCGCAACAGCAGCGTCAGCGAGCGTTTCGGCCAAGCGGAAAAAATAGGCAGGGCCGCTACCGGATAAGGCCGTAACGACATCCATCAGTTGCTCATCTCGCACCCAAATCGTCAAACCCGCGGGCGAGAGCACGGCCTCGGCGCGTTGGCGATCCGCACTGTTGACCGACTGATCGGCATAAAGACCCGTAGCACCCGCGCCGAGCGAGGCGGGACGGTTTGGCATCGCGCGCACGATGCGCGCGCCAGCCCCACACCAGCGCTGCAATTGCGCCACGGAGAGACCAGCCGCGATCGAGATCACGAGCGGCTTCATTTGCTCGAGTTGGCCCTTCAGTGGCGCTAAGACAGCAGGCATATCTTGTGGCTTGACTGCTAGCACCAAGCAGTCGATCTCGCTCACGAATTCTTTGGCGTCCGTCGCGACATGGATATCAAAATCGGCAGCGAGAGCGGCCCGCAGCTCGTTGTTCGGTTCAGCGACGTAGAGCGTCTTTGCTGCAACGCCACTGCGCCGCAAAGCCGCGATCAAGGCGCGGCCCATGTGACCGCCACCGACGAATCCCGTTTTCATGCCGGAGATTGTAGTCGTTCGCCGAATAGAGCGGTGCCGACTCGAATCAGCGTGGATCCCTCGAGGATCGCTGCGACGAGGTCGGCGCTCATGCCCATCGACAGCGTGTCGAGTTGCGGGTGCTCCGTCTGACATGTCACCAAAAGTTGACGCAGTTCGGCGAACCAGCGTCGCTGGGCATCTTCATCGGCTTCCGCCGGTGGTAGCGCCATCAGGCCACGCACCTGTAGCCGTGGCAGCGCGGCAACCGCTCGAAGCAGTGCGGGCAAGTCAGCGGGTGAGACGCCGCCTTTGGTCGCTTCATCTCCGAGCTTCACTTGTAAGCAAACTTGTAAGGGTGGCCCGTGCGGTGATCGTTGTTGCGACAGTCGTTCGGCGATTTTCAGTCGATCGACGGTATGTACCCAATCGAAATGTTCGGCGACGGGGCGGGTTTTGTTCGACTGCAACTGGCCAATGAAATGCCAGACGAGCTTCGGCGATCGATCGGCGAGGCTTTGAATCTTGCCGATGGCTTCTTGCAGATAGTTCTCACCAAAATCGCGTTGGCCGAGATCAGCGAGGGCAGCGATGGATGCAGCCGGTTGAGTTTTGCTGACGGCAACTAGCCTGATCGACTCGACAGGGCGCTGTGCGCGCTCCGCTGCTGCGGTGATCTGGCTGCGGATAGCAGCCAAGCGGCGCGCAGGATCAGACGTCGAAGACACTGTAACCATCGAATACGGGGCCATCGACGCAAACACGTTTCATCGCAGGACCTGACGGCGTATTCACTTTGACCGTACAACCTGCGCAGCCACCGACGGCGCAGGCCATGAATTCTTCGAGAGAGACCTGACAGGGCACATCGAAGCGCTTAGCGACACGTGTCGCAGCCTCCAGCATGGGAGTTGGACCGCAAGCAAAGATTTCAACATCGGCCAGAGCGACTGGCGTCAGCGAAGACAGCCAGGCGCTGGCCAGTTCGGTCACGAAGCCGTCGAAGCAACCGGGAAAGCCACTGCGGGATGCCAGACGCGCAGCGATACCGCGTTCATCGAGCGCAGGCATCGTCGCGATTACACCTTCGGGTATGCCAGGCACGAGTATCGTCGACGGACGCGTCGCGAACGGGAACGGAATTTCCGAACCCATTAGCACCAGCGGTTGCCACTCCTGCGGCATGCACTCGGCGAGGAACACCATCGGCGGTATACCGACGCCGCCACCAATCAGCAGTGGCTTTTTATGCGATGCATGCAGCTCGAAGGGCTTACCGATCGGACCTAGTACCGACAATCGATCGCCAGTGCGACGGCGCGATAGTGCAGCTAAACCGGGGCCCACGATTTTATAGAGTATTTCGATCCAACCCGCCTCTCGATTCACACGCATGATCGAGAGTGGTCTTCGCATCGGGATGTCGTCGTCGACTTGCAGGTGCGCAAAGCTGCCGGGCTCGGCGCGCGCAGCGCATTTCTTTGCTTCGAGGCGAATGATGAATTGCTCGCCAGGAAAGGCCTGTTGGGAAAGGACGATGCCATCTTCGAGGGCGATCGTTCCACGGTGTGCCGGGTGAGTACTCATCATCGACCTGCTATCAAAGTTTCAAGTACAGCCATGCGCACGGCGACGCCGTTACGCACTTGATCGCGGATCACCGACTGCGCACCATCGGCTACATCCGATGCGATCTCGACACCGCGGTTCATCGGTTGCGGATGCATGACGAGCGCGCCGGGCTTCGCTTGCCGCAGGCGCTCTTGGGTCAAGCCCCATTCTTTGAAATAGCGCGCTTCGTCTGGAATTGCAGCTGCCGCCATGCGTTCCTTTTGGATGCGCAGCATCATCACCACGTCGCAGTTTTTGATACCTTGATCGAGGTTGTCGTAGCGGCTGCAGCCGGCAAACTCCGTCGCCTCCGGCATCAGACCCGAGGGGGCGACCAAGCGCACATCGCCTGCGCCCAAGGCCGTAAAGATCTGTGCTGCAGATCGTGCGACGCGCGAGTGTTTGACGTCACCGACGATCGCGATCGATAGCCCTTCGATACGACCGAGATGTTGTTTGACCGTCAGCGCATCGAGCAGGCCTTGAGTGGGATGCGAAAGGCTGCCGGCTCCGCCTGAAATGACGCTGACTCTTGGGGCGACATGAGTTGCCACGAGTTCGGGTATCGAAGCATCCGAGTCGCGCAGGATGAAAGCATCGACATGCATCGACTCGAGGGTAGCCACCGTGTCGAGCACGCTTTCGCCTTTGAGGCGCGATGAAAGCTGCACCTCGATGTTGATGACTTCGGCACCGAGTCTGCGGGCGGCGAGTTCGAAGGAGACGCGGGTGCGGGTCGAGGGCTCGGCGAACATCAGCGCAACGGTCTTGTCCGAGAGCGCGTTGGAGCGTGCGGCCGGCGCTGAAAGCGGTGTGGAGTAGTGCGCCGATCGCTCGAGCAAGGTTTCGAGGAGCGATCGCGAGAGCCCCTCTAAAGTCAGTAGGTGTCGCAGAGAGCCGTCGCTGCGCCAAGGGTTCGAGGGAGGGATGTTCTTTTCTGGCATGCCGCGAATCTCAACTGAACCAGCGCTCGAGGATGATGGCCGCAGCAGCACTGTCGATCGAGCCGCGATCGATACGACCGCGTCGTCCCGCTCCGCGCCGTTCGCGCAGCGCCGCCTCGGCTTCCAGCGACGAGTAGCGTTCGTCCACGAGTTCGACAGGCAGTGCGTAGCGCTCGCCCAGTTCTTGCGCAAACCGCCGAGCCTTGCCGGTTAGGGCATGCTCGGTTCCATCGACATTATACGGGCAGCCGACGACCAGTCGGTTCGGTGCGTGTTGTTTGATCAATGCGCCTAGCCGTTGCCAATCGGCGGTATCCGGTCCGTCCCGCCCCGTGATCGATAAAGCGGCTAGCGGACGGGCGCTGCGGGTCAGCGAATCGCCGATGGCGAGGCCGATTCTTCGCAAACCGAAGTCGAGTCCGATGACGAGTTCAGGCGTGGCCAGCGACATGGCTCATGCGAACAGGATCGACGCCGAGTTGTCGCCACACGGCATGCCAGCGATCCTCGAGCGGCATCTCGAACAGGATGCGCTCGTCGACCGGCAGAGTGATCCACGCGTTGTCCTTCATCTCCTGTTCTAGCTGACCCGGGCTCCAACCGGCGTAACCCAAGGCTACGAACGCATCACGCGGACCCTCGCCTCGAGCCATGGCGGCGAGGACATCTTTGGAGGTGGTGATCTGGATGCCCTCGGCGATCTGATGGGACGAATCCCACTCACCTTCGGGGCGATGAACCACAAAGCCGCGATCGCGATTCACCGGGCCGCCTCGCAGCACTGGACGTCCGCCAAGCTTGCTATCGGCGCTCTCGAGGTCCATTTGCTCGAACACTTCGGCGAGCGTCATGGGTAGAGGCTTGTTGATCACGATGCCAAGCGCCCCTCGTTCGGCGCTGTGCTCGCACACGAGCGTGACCGATTGAGCAAACTCGGGGTCGGCCAGCGAGGGCATCGCCACGAGAAGATGATTGGCCAGACTGCGATCGTCGGACATGTGGCAAGTATGCGGCTCAACGCGACGACTGGCCAGTCTCGAAGCGCCACTCGTAGGCGAATCGGAGGCTTTGGTGTCGCCTCGCAAGTGTTGCCGGAAATGCTTCGAAGGGTGCTGCCTCTCTGACGAGCTCTACAGCGATACGATCTTTGCGCCGATCGCCGCTGCTGCGTCGGAGGCGAAGTTCGCCGAGAGTCCCATCGCTGCGCACGACGACTTCGAGAATCGGCGATTGCCGGGTGGTGGTGCCGGCCATGCGACCGGATAATCGACGCGTCGCAAATCGCTCCATGGACCCTCGCCAGCGCTCGATGTACTGCTGCTCGAGATCAAGCTGGGGGTTTGACCCTGTGTCGTTCGTTTCGATGGATGTCCACCAACGTGCTTGCAGCTCGGGATATGACGAATTCGACGGCGCGAGCTTGGACGTACCGAAGCTCAACAAAATCACATGCGATAGCACCGCAGCCGCTACCGCGAGCGCGAGTCGACGGTGTTCACGCAGCAGACGCTGCGCTTTCAACGACGCTCCAGGCGACGACGTATCGCGGCAATCAGCAGCGCTGCGATATCGATCCCGAATTGTTGATCGAGTTCGCGAATGCCGGTTGGGCTCGTGACGTTGATTTCGGTGACGTAATCACCGATGACATCGAGGCCGACGAACAGCATGCCTCGCTCGGCCAGTTTCGGTCCGATCTGGCTCGTCAGGAATAGATCGCGCTCGCCAAGTGGACGACCGACTCCCTTGGCGCCGGCAGCGAGGTTGCCACGATTGTCTTCCGCAGAAGGAATTCTCGCCAAGGCAAATGGGATGGGAGTGCCATCGACGAGCAACACGCGCGAGTCGCCACCAGTGACGATCTCGGGCAAGTAACGCTGCACGATCGCAAAGTTCGAGCCGTAATCAGTCAGCGTTTCGAAGACGACGTTGGTGTTTTTATCACCCCGCTCGAGCACGAAGATGGATCGCCCGCCCATGCCATGCAAGGGTTTACAGACGATCTTCTCGTGTTCGGTGAGAAAGGCGTGCATATCCGACATCTCGCGCGTGATGAGCGTCGGTGCGCAGCACTGCGGGAACCAAGCCGTGTACACCTTCTCGTTCATGTCGCGCAGCCCGCGCGGATCGTTGACGACGAGTGATCCTTGATCTTGAGCGCGTTCGAGAATGTAGGTCGAATAAATGTATTCGGTATCGAAGGGCGGATCTTTGCGCATCAAAATGACATCAAGATCGCCGAGTCGTTCGAGCGCCGGCTCACCGAGCTCAAACCAGCGTGTCGGATCTTTGAATACTCGCAGTGGGCGAGTACGTCCGAGTGCGACACCATCGCGCAGCATCAAGTCACCGAGTTCGAGATAACGCAGCTCGAAACCATCGGCTTGCGCTGCGAGCAGCATGGCAAGGGTGGAATCCTTAGCGAATTTGATGTCGGCGATGGGGTCCATCACCACGGCAAGTGTCGGTCGTGAATTCATTGCAGATCTCCTGCCAGGGATTGTACGGCCGCGAGCACGGCGAGGCCCGCTGTCTCGGTCCGCAACACGCGCGGCCCCAAGGTAACCGAGCGGAACCCGGCTGCGTGAGCGCGCTTCTCTTCTTCGATATCTAGACCACCTTCAGGTCCGATCAAGATCGCCAATTCGGTCGGCCTCGGAATGAGCGAGCCTGCAATACCGACAGTCGCATGAGGCGAGAGCAGTAGACGCAGGCGTGGCAGGGCGTCAGACCCCCACAGTTGCTCCAGCCTGCAAGGCTCCAAAATTTCAGGAAGGCGATTTCGTCCGCACTGCTCACAGGCGGCCGCGGCGACGGCTCGCCAATGTTGCCACTTTCGATCACTGCGATCGTCGTCGAGTTGCACCACACTGCGCATCGTCGACACGGGGATGATCCGCGCAACGCCAAGTTCCGTCGCCTTCTGGATGATGTAGTCCATTTTTTCGCCGCGAGCGAGCCCTTGGATCAGAGTTATCGCCAGCGGTGATTCGCGCTCGATCATCGAGTGCGCACCGAGTTGCACCGCGACCTCGCGCTTGGCAATGCTCGTAAGCTTAGCCGCGTATTCGCCGCCGCGACCATCGAACACCGTCAAAGCATCGCCGACTCGTAAGCGCAACACTCGAGTGACATGCGCCGCAGCTTGCTCGGGCAGTGCGATGATCTCGCCCTCATTGGGCGTCGGCAGGTTCGGAATGAAGATGCGGATATCTCTCATGAATCTGTTTTTTTGAATCTGTTCTTCAGGCAACCGCGAGGTCGAGTCCTTCGCGCGCCACCGACACCATCAATTCGATTTCTGAGGGCCTGACGATGTAGGGTGGCATGAAATAAATCACGTTGCCTAAAGGGCGTAACAGCACTCCGCGCTCGAGAGCATGGCGATGAATCTGCAGATGTCGACGCTCGCGCCACGGAAAGGGCTCGCGACTATCTCGGTTACGGACGAATTCAACCGCCAGTATCAAGCCGCACTGCCGAATTTCTGCCACGTTCGGATGTTGATCGAATGCGGCATGCGCGAGTGTGCCAAGATGCGTTGCGAGCGCGACGTTCGTCTCGAGGGCATTGGTCTTGTCGAAGAGTTCGAGTGAGGCGAGCGCGGCTGCGCAGGCAAGCGGATTGCCCGCGTAGCTGTGCGAATGCAGAAACGCGTTGAGCTTGGTGTATTCATCGTAAAACGCTTGGTACACAGCATCGGTCGTGAGCACGACCGACATCGGCATGTAGCCCGCAGTGAGGCCCTTCGAGAGGCACAAAAAATCGGGCGTGATCTGCGCATGTTCGCAGGCGAACATCTTGCCGGTGCGTCCGAAGCCGACGGCGATTTCGTCTGCGATCAGATGAATGTCATGACGATCACAGAGTTCGCGTAGCAACGCCAAAAATTCAGCATCGTACATGCGCATGCTACCGGCGCATTGCACGAGCGGCTCGACGATGATGGCGGCGATTTCGTCGTGGCGATCGGCGAAGAGCTTGGCGATTTCGGTGATGCGTCTTTTTGCAACATCCGCTGCCGTCTCACCGGGTTCACGCTGATAGGCATCGGGCGAGGCAGTGGTGATCACATCCATCAGCAACGGCCGATAAATCGCCTTGTAGAGTTCCACGTTGCCGACAGCCAGCGCGCCGAGCGTCTCGCCGTGATAGCTGTTGCTCAGCGTGACGAAGCGCGTCTTGCGTGGCCGTCCGACATTTTGCCAATAGTGAAAGCTCATCTTGACTGCGATCTCGATCGAGGCGGATCCGCTATCGGCAAAAAAGCATCGGTTGAGTCCAGGGGGCGCGCGGCGAGTCAGTTCATCGGCCAGCTTCGCAGCCGGTTCGTGGGTGAACCCCGCAAACATGGCGTGCGGCAGAGTCGCCAACTGACGTGAGATCGCCTCGTTGATGTGCGGGTTGGCATGCCCCCAAAGATTCACCCACCAAGAGCTGATGGCATCGAGGTAGCGCTTGCCGTCGGCATCCTCGAGCCATGCACCATGCCCACTGCGCAGCGGCACGAGCGGCAGCTGCGACTCGTGGTCCTTCATTTGGGTGCAGGGATGCCAAACATGGGCGAGGTCGAGTTCTCGCAGTTCGGCGGAAGAGAGCGGCAACATGAGTTTATTCTGGCATGATCGCGAGCGATGATCGCAGTGGATCCTGTCACCGGCCTTTTGATTGGCACCCGCCAGGTGCTCAGTCCGCACTTCGATGCGAGACCGCCGGGTCAGCTGCCCGAGTTATTGATCATTCACGGTATCAGTCTGCCGCCAGGCGACTACGGCGGTCCGTGGATCGACCGTCTGTTCTGCGGCAATCTGCCGACCGATCAGCATCCGTTCTTCGCCAGCATCGCGGGCTTGCGTGTGTCGGCGCACGCCCTGGTGCGACGCGATGGCACTATCAGTCAATTCGTGCCGTTTCACGCTCGAGCCTGGCATGCCGGAGTGTCCGAGTGGCAGGGCCGATCGGCCTGTAACGATTTCTCCATCGGGATCGAGCTCGAGGGCACAGACACGGAGCCTTACGAAGCTTCGCAGTATCGAGCGTTGGCGCAGCTCATTGCGGCGCTGCTGCGAGGGTATCCGTCACTCTCGGTCGACCGCCTCGTGGGACATTCGGACGTTGCGCCCGGGCGCAAGACGGATCCCGGCCTATCATTCGATTGGACGCGTTTGCGGGCGGAACTCGCAGCCGTTTCGGGGGATATATGAACGAGAACACGACTCGGCGCGAAGCGCCGCGCTACTACCCTTGGCTTGTGGCCGTGATGGGCATGCTCGCGCTGTTCCTCTCGAACGGCATGACGGCAACCGGCATCACCATCTTCGATCCGCCCTTGCTCGACGAATTCGGTTGGAGCCGCGGTGACCTCAAGTTCACCGACACCATCAAGTTCACGATGACGGCACTGATGGCGCCCTTCGTCGGGATTCTGATCGACAAATTGAATCCACGATATTTGTTGATGGCAGGTTGTGTGTATCTCACGCTCGGCTACGCCGGCTACAGCATGCTGATCAACGGCGCGCCGCCGCTCATCATTCAAGTAATCGCCATCGTCACGGCGATCGGACTCGGTGGCATTTTGGTCGTGGCGCTCGGTGCTTTGGCGCCAGGCATCGGACGCACCATCAGCATCGGTATCGCAGCGGTGCTGGCTGCGATCGGTTTGTATTTCTTCTATACCTCGTGGTCTGGCGATGCGCTCAAGCAGATCTACGTCATTCATTTGATGTTCTCGCTCGCCTTGTCGGCGGCGGGCTCGATGTCGGTGATCTACCTCGTGTCGAGCTGGTTCGTGAAGCATCGCGGTCTTGCCATCGGTATCGCGCTCGTCGGGACGAGCATGGGTAGCGCCGTCTTGCCGACCTTGAATCCGTATCTGATCGAGTCCTACGGCTGGCGTCAGGCGTTTCTCTACAATTCTTTGATGCCGGTCGTGTTGTTCGTCATCGTGCTGCTGTTCCTAAAAGGAACTCCGGCGCAGGCTGGCTATTCGGCCGTGGGGCAGAGCGAGGCTGTCGGCGATTTGAAACAGCACGGGCTCACCTTCAAGGAAGCGATCCGTACTCGGACTTTTTGGGCGATTGGCGTTTCCGGCTTTCTCGCCTACTACGCGATCTTCAGCTTTGTGCAGCATTTCGTGCTGCACCTCAACAAGGGCTTTGGTATGCCGCTGAAAGAGGCGGGGCCATTGCTCGGGCTGTTTAGCGTGGTGGCGATGGTGGCGAAGCTTGCCAACGGTTGGCTGGCCGATTACATCGATCGTCACAAGGTGTTCATGGGCTGTCTTATCATCATGCTCGCTGGGCTCATCGGTCTTGCGACCATGAAGCGCGAGTGGGTGGTGATCTCGGCGGTCGTGATCGGCCTTGGTTGGGGTGGCTTGTTCACCCTCTACAACATGCTCGCGGTCAACAATTTTGGTTTGCGCGAGATTGGTCGGATCAACGGCGCTATCAGTTTGATGGAGTCGGTCGGCGTCGGACTCGGCAGTTGGGTGACCGGTGTGTTGTTCGATATCTACGGCAGCTACCAGATCGCCTTCATCATGCTCGCCTGCTGCTTGTTCGTCTCGCTAGTGGTCGGCACGCAGATCAAGAGTGAAGTTGACGAGCGATCTTTGGCCGCCCCGACGAGTTGATCTCGATTGACTGATCAGCCGGCGCCGCGATTGCGTTTCCAGATAACTTCGGCGCCGTTCTCGTGGCGCGCGAGCACGCGTGCGATAACGAACAAAAGGTCCGACAGTCGATTGAGATAGCGCGCAGGCTCCGGACTCAATTCGGGGCTGAGCGCGGCCAAACTCCACACCCGCCTCTCGGCACGACGAACGATCGTGCGTGCAAGATGGCAGGCCGCGGCAGCTGGACCGCCGCCTGGCAGGATGAAATCTTTGAGCGGCGGCAACGGCTCGTTGAACGCATCGAGTTTTTCCTCGAGACGCTCGGTGTGCTGAGCTTCGATCAAGCGCATGCCGGGGATGCACAGTTCGCCACCGAGATCGAACAGGTCGTGCTGTACGCCGGTGAGACATTCGCGGATGTCAGCGGGAAGGTCAGGAACAGCCAAAACCATGCCGATCGTGCTGTTAGCCTCGTCTACCGTGCCGTACGCCTCGACGCGAGCGTGGTCCTTGGCGACGCGCGTGCCGTCACCGAGGCCTGTCGTGCCGTCATCGCCGGTCTTCGTATAGATCTTGCTCAAGCGGTTTCCCATGGCGTTTAAGATAACATCTGCACCGTCGTTCCCGAGGACGTTTTCATGCCATCCGCCGAGTTGAAAGCTGCGCTCGAAGCTGCTGAAGCCGCTGCCGTCGTCATTCGCGAGTTGTATCAACGCAACCTTGCGGTGGTGACGAAGGCCGACAAGTCGCCGGTGACTGAAGCAGACGTGCGCGCGGAAGAGGCCATTCGCGCCGTTTTGTCGGCTCGATTTCCAAGTTACGGATTTTTCGGAGAGGAAACGGGCCAACATGCGATGGGTGCGGATCGCGTATGGCTGGTCGATCCGATCGACGGCACCAAGTCTTTTGTTCGTGAATGCCCGTTCTTCTCGACTCAAATTGCCCTGATGCACGAGGGTCGTATGGTGCTCGGCGTCTCGTCGGCACCGGCTTACTGTGAACTGGCGTGGGCTGAGCGAGGCGAAGGAGCCTGGCTTGGTGATAAGCGTTTGCAGGTGAGTCGCATCGCGACGATCGACAGCGCGATCGTCTCCAGCGGTAACCTCAAAACCTTAGCACGCGATGAGCGGCGTTGGCGCCGCTACGGGGATCTCGTGGCCAACGTGAATCGAATTCGTGGCTACGGCGATTTCGTCCACTATCACCTGTTGGCGCGCGGCGCGCTCGATGCGGTGGTCGAATCCGACGTCAACATCCTCGACATCGCCGCCCTGACCGTGATCGTCGAAGAGGCGGGTGGTCGGTTCACGGATATCGATGGTCAGCCGATTTCTTTGGCGACGACGACGGTATTGGCAAGCAACGGTTTGCTGCACGAGCCCATGCTCGCGGCCCTCAGCTGACCATCGCGAAGGTGACAGCGCGCGGCTAGGGTTGCAGTCGAGTCACCGACCACGGCCCGATGGTCGCAGGTGCGGCGTGCCGCTCGGTGCTCGGGCTGATGGCGCGCGTCCAGCGAGCTCGATCGTGAATTCGCGATTCACCCTCGATCCACAGTTCGACCGCTTCGGCGTAAACGTGGTATCCGCCCCAATGCGGTGGGCGCGGGATGTTGTCACCGAGGCCCGGGGGCGCCGGCGTGTCTTCGGGGCCGGGCACGGGCACACCAAAACGTCGCGCCGTCTCTTCGACAGCGGCTTCTAATTGCGCGCGATTGGCAACCGGCTGACTTTGCGCGCTCGCCCAAGCTCCAACTCGGCGTTGCCACGGTCGCGTACGAAAGTAGGCGTCGCTTTCGGCAGCGGGTGCGCGCACGACGCGTCCCTCGATGCGCACTTGGCGGTAGAGGTGATCCCAATGCATCACGATGGCAACTCGCGGGTCGGCTTCGATTTCGTGACCCTTGCGCGAGTCGTAGTTGGTGTAGAAACAGATGTAGCCGGGCTCGACGACGATCTCTTTGCAGAGCACGACGCGCGCTGACGGCTGTCCACTCGGGCTGACACTGGCCACCACCATCGCGTTGGGGTTCGGTTGGTCACGACGACTGCGAGCCAATTCGAGCCATTCGCTGGCGGTTGTCAGCGGGTTGGTGGGTAGCGGATCGGGTAAAAATTGCACTGGAACGGGCATGTCCGCATGGTAACGCCAAGCCTTGGGGCACGCACCGTCTATAGTAGGCGGTTAGGAGACGAACCATGGCGACCCTAGACGACCTGCGCAAACACCTCGACGACATCGACCGTCAGCTCATCGAGTTGATCGCCGATCGGCAACGCACTAGCCGAGAAATCGCCCGCGTCAAACGTGCGACGGGCTATGCGACCCGCGATTATGGTCGCGAGCGCGAGGTGATTCTCGGTGCTCGCGCCGAGGCGGAGTCGAAAGGGGTTTCGCCGAAGATTGCCGAAGATCTGATGCGGATGCTCATTCGCAGCTCACTGACGACTCAAGAGCAGGCCAGCGTGGTGGCAGGCGGGTCGGGCTCGGGACGGCGTGCGCTCGTCATCGGCGGTGCGGGCAAGCTCGGCGGTTGGTTTGCTGACTTCTTGGGTTCGCAGGGCTTCACGGTCGAGGTCAGTGATCTAGCCGGGACCCGGCCCGGCACGCTCGATATTGGTGATTGGCGCAATAACGAGTTGACGCAGGATTTCATCGTCGTGGCCACGCCTCTCGGTGTGACCGATTCGGTGCTGCGCGAGCTTGCGATGCGACGACCGCCCGGGGTGATCTTTGATGTGGGTTCGTTGAAGTCGCCGCTACGCGCCGGACTGATGGCGCTGAAATCGCACGGCTGTCGAGTCACCTCGGTGCATCCGATGTTCGGGCCCGACACGGAGTTGCTGTCCGGGCGTCACGTCATCTTCGTCGACCTTGGGCACGCCGAAGCGCTCGAGCGTGCGCGTGAATTGTTTGCACCGACGATGGTCGAGCAAGTCACCATGACGCTCGACGAGCATGATCGGCTGATCGCGTACGTGCTCGGTTTATCACATGCGCTCAATATCGCGTTTTTCACGGCGCTCGCCGAGAGCGGCGAGGCTGCGCCTCGGCTCGCGAAGCTCTCGAGTACCACTTTCGATGCGCAACTCGATGTGGCAACACGGGTCGCTCAAGAGAGCCCACAGCTTTATTACGAAATTCAGGCCCTCAATGATTACGGTGCAGAGTCACTCGAGGCGCTGGCCAAAGCCGTGGAATCGATACGAAGGTCCGTTTTGGCGCAAGACCCAAACACCTTCGCTCAGTTGATGGAGCGGGGCCGCGAGTATCTCGAAGATCGCCGCACACTCACGGCAAAACGAGCCTGAG